>JADMIO011485893.1_pt1 | contig 29198 bp, 18 predicted proteins | sample 8958161 | NCBI WGS metagenome assembly JADMIO01 (sample SAMN16585339, study PRJNA669376) | soil metagenome | isolation source: Crop rotation soil | place: USA: Cullars Rotation, Alabama | collected 2011 | reverse complement strand
CCGCTCCCTGTACTGACCCGATCCAAGAATGATTTCGGAGTTTTGAGGCAAAGCTTCGGCGGGAATAATATGTGCTGAGAGTAACGACACTTCTGGTAATTGCGTGTGCTTTGTCGGTCGTTTCCGCCGAGGCTCAACGACGTGTGCAATCCCGCCCGCGTCCCACGCCGAGTGATTACTCGAGCTTTTCCCATTCCACTCACGTCGCGAAACAAAAACTCGCGTGCAACTCGTGTCACAAGTTTCCGACGAAAAACTGGAAGGAAGTTCGCAAAGGCGATGCCGCGTTTCCTGACGTGGCCGAGTTTCCCGAACATACGTCTTGCTTGAATTGCCATCGCCAGCAATTCTTCGCGCGCGAGCGGCCAGTTCCGAAGATCTGTTCCAATTGTCATGTGAAAGCCACGCCAGTAGACACTTCGCGATACCCGTTTCCGAGTCTTGGTGAAGCGTTTTTCCCAACAGCAAAGGGCGTCAATTTTGTTCCCGAGTTTGCTGTCTTCTTCCCGCACGATAAACACGCCGATGCTGCCGAATGCAAGGATTGTCATAAGTCGGGCAATGGACTGTCTGCAAAACCGCCCACGAACACGAGTAATTTATTTTTGTTGAAGAAGGGAACTTCAAAAACTAATGCACTGACTCATGCGAATTGCTTCACCTGCCATAATCAGGAGAGTGAGCTCGCTCCTCTGCCTTCAAACTGCAGTGCATGTCACAAGTTACCAGCGTCTCCCGATTTGCAAAAAACTGAACAGAGACTTTTCGCTCATGCGACACCCCAATCATCGACTGACTTCTCGCAATTCAAACACGACGACCGTAATCACGCGCGGCTGCCGTGCTTGCTTTGTCATCGTCGTGAGAACAATTCACCGCAACCGACGTTACCGGGCAAAGCGGACCATGCGCCTTGCACAGGCTGTCACGCACAACAGTTCTCAAATCCGGCGAGTGCGATCTGCACCGTCTGTCACACGGATGTGCAGAGCGGAAAGGTCAAAGCTTTTCCACCGCTGCGCAGTTTCGATGTCAGGTTCGATCACACGAAGCACGCTGGCGCTGCTTGTGCCACATGTCATCGGAGTAACCGCAATGGCGTCGGGCTCTCCATTCCATCAAGACTGAATGCGCACGTCACGTGTTTTGGCTGTCATACGCCTAACGCACAAGCAAACGGACGCAACATCTCGTCGTGCAGCACCTGCCATCAGCTCGGGCGTTTGGTTCGCACTTCTGAGCAAGCACCTGCATTTCGGGTTGGCTTCAGTCACGCCAAGCACGATGCGTCTGAGAAGTTGGCCTGTGCTGCATGTCATCAGGTCAGGGCAGGCTTATCTAGTGGACGGCAAGTATCAGCACCGTTGCCGCTAAATCATCATGCGCCTGGGACTGCTTACAGTTGCGCGACTTGCCACAACGGCCGACGCGCATTTGGCGGTGACGACTTTTCTGTTTGCAAGCGTTGTCACAAGGGCTCGGCCTGGCATTTTTGATGAGAGGAAAGTTTCGCAGCCGCTGCGCAAAAGCTCGCTTGGCATTTGAGGGTTATGACATTTTCGAGCGTTTTTACCCGGCATGAACCTTGCACTTACACGCTACGGGAGGTCTTATGAAAGTAATAAAAACAATACCAGTCGGGATCGCATCGCTCTTACTGTTCGTCTTAGTGCTCTTCGGAATGGTGAGGGCGCAAGGAGAGGTCCAACCTTCAGACCCGGCAGCGTTTTACAAAGCGAAGTGTGTGGCCTGCCATGGTCCGAAGGCCGAGAAGAAGTTTGATCCAGCCCTAACCGATGAGCAGTACATCGATGCGATCTTGAAAGGTAAGAAACCGGAGAAGCCTCCCAACATGCCGGCTTACGGTGAGAAGGGTGTCACTGCGGAGCAAGCAAAAGGGCTCCTCGAGTATATGAAGCAATTGAGGTCGGCTCAGTAGTTAGCTGAAATCGATCAGCGTTTCCCCCGCCACTCCCATGCTCGTTGGTTAGATCTAACGGCATGGGAGGCGCGCGTTTTCATTGAGACTCCCGATGAGCGACGCAAAACAATCGACCCAACGATCCCCAACGCTTTTCAGAAACTACATAAGCTTCGCTGGCGCCCTGATAGTAATTGCCGCGGTCGTCAGTATTCTGCTGCTGTTTCTAATCGAGTTGACGCAAACGTCGAATAACCCTTACCTCGGCATCATCACCTACGTTGTCCTGCCTGCGTTCCTGGTGTTTGGTCTGCTCGTTATCCTTATTGGCATGTTGATTGAGAGACGAAGACGCAGGCGCTCGCCGGATTCTGTCATACCGCCTTATCCCAAATTCGATCTGAACGAGCCGAGGCAACGCCGCGTCGCAATCATGCTCCTGACATTCTCTTTCATCTTTGTTTGCGCGAGCGCCTTTGGAAGTTATCGGGCTTATGAATACACAGAATCGGTCGAGTTTTGTGGCCAGGCATGCCACACGGTGATGAAGCCCGAGTTTGTTGCTTTCAACGCAACCTCACACGCCAAAATTCGTTGCGTTGATTGTCATGTGGGCCACGGTGCGGAATCGTATGCGCGTTCAAAACTGTCAGGTGTGCGACAATTGTTCGCTTTAGTGGGCGGCAATTATTCAAAACCAATTGAAACACCGGTTCATAACATGCGACCCGCCAATCAGACTTGCGAACAATGTCACTGGCCTTCGAAGTTTTATGGCGCTCAGCTCAAGACGTTCAATCATTACGCCTACGATGAGCAAAACTCGCTGCGCCAAACACGGATGCTCATTAATGTCGGCGGCGGCGACCCCACCAGTGGACCAGTTGCAGGAATTCATTGGCACATGAATCTCGCGAACGAGATCACGTTCATCGCCACGGATCAGCAACGACAAGTCATTCCGTGGATTCGTGTGAAGGATCGAGACGGCAATGTGACTGAATACGTCGATCGCGCCCGGCCACTCAGCGCAGGGCAGATTGCTGCGGCCGAAAAACGACGCATGGATTGCATTGATTGCCATAATCGCCCAGCGCATATCTACTTGCCGCCGGATGTCGCCGTGGACCAGTCATTAGCTGCCGGGCGACTCGATTCATCGTTGCCGTATCTGAAAAGACAAATAGTTGAGGCACTCAACAAGCCGTACGCGACGGAAGATGAAGCGATCAAGACAATCGCAGAAAGCCTGGATGGTTTTTATCGAACCAACTACAGCGCTTTACGCGCAGAGAAAGCAAAAGCAGTTAAAGAATCAATCAACGAGACCCAACGTATTTTCAAGACATACTTCTTTCCGGAGATGAAGACGAACTGGGCCACTCATCCGAACAACATCGGGCATCTTTATTCTTCAGGCTGTTTTCGGTGTCATGATGGCGAGCACGTAAGTAACACCGGCAAAGTGATTCGGAACGACTGCAATATCTGCCACACTGTACTGTCAGACTCAGCGCGGCCTTCAACTACTCCCATAACGATCCCCATCCAGCATCCGGTTGATCTCGGTGGACTGGCCGATCGCAAATGCGAAACCTGTCACAAGGCTAACGAACCATTCAAACATCCGATTAATCTCGGCGATATCTCAATGTTTCAGTGTGTGGAATGCCATCCGAGAGAAAAATGACTAACCTGACGTTACCGGCTGGATATTCGTCACTTTTCTTCATCCTCACGAGTAAACTCGATCCTCAATGAGAATTGCATTCAACCCTTGGTCTTCCTCTTTCGCACGGCAAGACTGATTGCTCCGCCTAAACCGCTTACTAGCAGTAGCAGCGTCGTTGGCTCTGGAATAGTTTCGTCAACTCGGAAGAATCCTACACAGCATAGCCCGCCCCGCTCGCTGATAGTGATTGAATGTGGGCCGGCCGTTAACGAAAATACGCCGTGGCTGACATTCGGATCCATTGAACATGGAACCGGATCAACACCGCAGACGGTACCGGCGATTGGGACGTTGGGTGTAGATCCGATGAGAACGCCGAAATCAAACACATCGTAAACGTCGCCGCTGAGACCAGCGTCTGTCACAGTTATGTTGCCGGCTCCGAGAAGAGTAAAGGTCCACGGCGGATTTGGAGCAAACTGCGAGTTTCCACTTGGGCTCGGAATACAGCTAAGGGGACCATTAAGACACCCGATTGCCGGACAGGAAGGTCCTGAACAAAACACTCCATACTCGAATTCGTACCAGTTGCCTCCCACTACAACAGGATCAGCTTGTATCGCATGCGCTGCCCCAAGAATTAGCACAACTATGAAAAGTCTCAGAGCATGGAATCTAATATTACGATGCAGGACGGCAATAACTCTTTGCATCCTAAGCATGGCTGGTTCTCCTGGTTTGGTAATTTTGCTAACTAGGGGGTCTGAGAGGATCTACAGGTAACTGGGATCAGCGTCATATTACTCTCAATTCGTAGGCTGGGAAAGTAAAAGTAAGCCGCGGATTTGACGGGCAGTTCACGATCGGCGGCAATCGATTGATCTACCTACTTCAAATGTTTGTCGAACCAGGACAACATACGCTTTTGCATGTCTATTCTGTGCGAATACTCCTGAAGGCTGTGGCCCTCACGGGGGTAAACCACTAAGTCAGCTTCCACTCCGGCGTCCTTTAATGCTGTATAAAACTCGTAGGCTTGGCCCAGGGGCACTCCGGCATCGAACTCGCCATGTAGTAAGAGAGTTGGCGTTCGGCAGTTCTTAATTAAAGCGATCGGCGAATGCGCATCATACCACTCGCGATCGTAATACGGACTTTGCCGGCTAGTGCGGCGCAGCCCACCGCGAAGGTAAGAGGTGCCGTACAAACTGAAGAAGTCTGAGTGGCCGGCGAGTGCAACAGCTGCTTTGAATCTGGTTGTTCGTGTAATCGCATATTCGGTCATGAATGCGCCGTTGCTCCATCCTCCGATGCCGAGACGATTTGGATCGGCGATTTTCTGAGCGACTAAATGATCGATGCCATCCATGAGATCTTGAAAAGCCATCTCGCCCCAGTGGTCGATCGTTGCGTGCATGGCACCACCTTCACCCGTTACTCCACGAGTGTTCGGCAGAAAGACTACGTAACCATTCGAGGCCAGCAACTGCCCCCAATCCCACCACCTGCTTGCGTGAAAACCCGTCCACCACGCGGTATCGCCGGGGTGGGTGTTGACCACTACTGGATATAAATTTCCCTGTTTGTAATCGGGTGGCGTAATCAGCACACCCCGACGCACTAATCCATCTTTCGAGTTTTTCCAGACGACTTCGCTTATCCTTCCAAAGAGCCATGATTTCGTCTGGGGATTGAAGTCTGTGAGCCGGCGCGGCGTCCCATTCTTCTCAATTACCCATACGTCATCCGCGGATTCAGGCGTCTGGGCCAGGTAAGTGATAGTGTCTCCGTTTGCGCTAAGACTCGCGCCCCATTGTGATCGCACGACGTCAGTTAGTTTGTGCAAAGTTCCTGTTTCAACGTCGATTCTCGATAGAACTTCGCTCGTGCCTTCTACATTCAATGCAATAAGGTGTTTCGAATCGCTCTGCCATTCTGTCTTCAATACGCTGCCTCTGTACTTTTTCAGAAGCGGACGAATCTCTCCCCCTTGCGCTCGCGCGAGCGACAGCCAGTTGTTGGACTCCTTGGTCGGCGGGAATTCCATGAACGTTATCCATTGGCCATCACGTGACCATCGAAGGAGGCCCGTAATCGGAGCCACATTTTTAGTGAGGGTTCGTCTGACCTCGCCTGTGGCCCGATCGATAATCACGAGCGATAGATTGTAAGAGTCTTCTACCCGCGGCGTTGGAGCAACGATGAGCGCGAACTCATCACCTTTAGGTGACCACGCAAATTCAAGAATCTCAGAACCAGTCTTTGTTGCCTGAGTGGCTTGTCGATCGGACAGATTCGCCACCCACAGCCTGGAATATTTTGAGATAGCCTCGGAGGAAACAATCGGGTCATCACCTGCAGATTTTCTTGCGTCTTCCTCCGCTGTACGTTGATCGCGTGCAACGAAAGCGATCATTTTTCCGTCTGGCGACCACTCATACTGGTCCACGCCTCCGGTGACATTGCTCAACCGCGAAGCTTTTTTCTCACCATTGCGCAGCAAATAGATTTGCCTCGCGGTGTCAGCATCCGCTTCCGCATCACCACGGTCAGAAACAAACGCCAGCGTCTCACCATCAGGCGACCAGCGCGGCCTGTCGGCGCTCTTGAGACCTGAGATCAAAGGGCGCGGGAGTTGGTTTCCGTCCGTGGGTATTACCCAAATATTTGATGCGCGCGGTTCACGCGGTCTCTGCGGATCGTTCGGTTCGTTTACTACGACTGCAATCTGTTTGGAGTGAGGAGCGAGTTGGGCGTCGTACAGTTCTCGAATACCGAGAACGTCTTCAGGAGTGATGTTGTGTTTCTTTGGTTTAAGATCCTGCGGGAATGATTGTTGACCTAGAGCAAAGAAAATAACGACAGTCGTGAGTAGCAAATTTCTCATTGTTCCGCGGCGACCGGCTTTGCACGAAAGTCAGATCAGAGCGCCAACGGCGCGAGATATGAAAGCCAGGGGCAAGCGCGAAGCGCGTCGCCCCTGGTAACAATTAAACAAGGTCTTGCAGCCCTGAAGGGCGTAATACCTGTCATATTTCGGCCTTTCAGGCCTCGTTAACTTACAGGTATCGCAGACCAGGGGCGACGCGCTTCGCGCTTGCCCCTGGCTTTCATATCTCGCGCCGTTGGCGCTCTGATTCGTGCTTCCTCACTTTTTGTGCAAGGCCGGAGCGTCCCATGCTTTCATCACAATAAGCACCGACGCCGGTCGTGTTATGGCAACTATTTTGTCTGCACCCGCAGCGTGGCCTAGATCAAACCCATCTCTCTTGCTTTTAAGGCTGCCTGAGTGCGATCGCGCACTCCCAACTTGCCGAGCACATTCGTTACATGATTTTTAACTGTGCCCTCAGCTAGAAAAAGCTGGTTACCAATTTCACGGTTTGTTGCGCCAGTAGCAATCAATGCCAGTATCTCTTGTTCACGATCGGATAGTGGTTCGATCAGAGCATGAGCTGGTGGACTTCTCTTCGTAGTCAACCGAGCGAATTCTGCCACTACCTTGGCGGCAATCGACGGCTGCAGGAACGACTCGCCGCGAGCGGCAGCACGAATTGCCTCTGCTAATTTTTCTGATGGAGCATCTTTCAATAGATAGCCAAGTGCACCCGCACGGAGTCCATCAAACACGATTTCATCGTCATCAAAAGTAGTTAGCACAATCACACGGGAATCAGGCTGTTCGTAATGCAAGCGACGCGTCGCTTCGACGCCATCAAGCACCGGCATCTGCAAATCCATCAACACGACTGCGGGTTTGAGCGTTCGACAGAGCTTGATCGCTTCCTCACCATCGCCCGCTTCGCCGACGACTTTAAGGTCAGGCTGCACCGACAACAATGTCCGTAAGCCTTCGCGAAACAGCGGCTGATCGTCAACCAGCAAGATCGTTATTGGTTTCATGTCGGCAGCTTCACCTCGAGGCCAAATCCTCTCCCGACGGCCGTCTGTATCTGCACTTCTCCACGTAACAGTTGAACTCGCTCGCGAATCCCCGAAAGGCCGAAGCCCGTCCGTACGTTGTCTGTGCCAACTCCATAATCCTCGACCTTCAACCTTACTGAATGCTCGCTCGTATAATCCAAAAGTACAGCAACGCGTGTTGCCTTCGCGTGCTTGTCAACATTCGTCAAAGCTTCCTGGGCTGTTCGATAGAGAGTTAGTTCCGCTTGCGGACTTAGAACGCGAATCGTACCCGTGACCTCAAACTTTGCGTCTCTCCCAGCCGCGTTCCATTGTTTGACCAAATGTTTCAATGCTTCCGGCAGCGGAAGACTTTCTATGGGCGCGGAACGCAGCGCTGCCACCGAACGACGAATTTCGGCGAGTCCTTCCTGGGTGAGAGTTTGAGCCTTCGTCAAATGGTCCAAAGCGCGCGTCCGATCCTGCTGAAGAACGGTCTGTGCCGCGCCGAGCTGAACGTTAACCACCGTCAAATAATGGCCCACGCTGTCGTGTATTTCGCGGGCGAGGCGATTGCGCTCTTTAGTGATCGCCAGATCTTCGATCTGTGCGGCGCGCTCACGCAATCGCTGGTTGGCTAAGGCTAACTCTGTTCGCGCCGCGCGCTCACTGGCTGCGACGCGCGTGAAGACAACGACGAAAACAATCCCAACCCCATAGACGATGGCAATGGCAATGGCGTCAATCCAACGACTCTTTAAGAGAAGTGGCATCACCAGGGTGACGTAAATGAGGAGACAGATGGGGATCATCGACGAGGTTGAGAGCAACAATGCGCTTTGACCCGCCAACGGCAGCAGGACAAGCGACAACTCTCCCGCCGAACCGCGCAAGCGAATGAGAGTGCCGGCAAGTAATAACTGAACGACGAAATACAAAAGTCGTCTTGGGATGGATTCAGAGCGCCGGACCTGTGCGAAGCCGAACGTGCCGATCACGAGATACATCACCGCGATGACAATCAGGGCGACAACCTCCCAGGGCGGAACGGGTTTCCCTGAGTAGATTAATGCGGTTGTTGCCGAAGCGTATGAAGCGCAAACCACGAGCAGAAACGCTATGTTGCCACTGCCGAAAAAACTGAAGCTGTCACTAGTCCTGGTGGTCATGAATCGGAGCGGCCCGGGTGAATGGCAAACGAGGTCACTTTAATACAACCGCATTAATCTCGATAGTGACTTTAGTCATGCTTGCGAAGCAGGTCACGAGTAATTTTGTGACCAGAGAAAGTGAGGAATGGCACATCTGCAATCCCATCGCGCCGGTGTATTTATGGTTCAAGCCGCTTCATCGGCAGCGGCTTACTTAACTCTCCGGAGGAAAAGCAATGCCGCAATCTTTCGATTCGACTGACGCGCAGACTTCGAATGAAATTGAAGTGTTTCCTGGTATTCACGAACGCCGCCAATTTATCCGCGGCTCGCTGTCCGTTGCGGCTGCGCTCCTCGCGCTTAAAGCCAGCACGACGAGAGACGTTCTCGCACAAGTGAGTAAACCAACTGCTGAGCGCGCACCCGACAAGCTGGCGTGGGATGAATTTCTTAAACAGGCAATTCCGATTGCGCAACAGCTAATCGGCAGTTCTGAGTTTAGTTTTGACGAGTATCTGTATCGGATCGGTTCCTTAGCAACACGTCTGAAAGAGATACCGGACAGTAAGCTCGGGCCTTATACCGACGTTGATCGACGAGTTTGGTTTGGGCCAAGCTTCAGGGGAACGCCGTTCTTCATTATTCAATGGCGCATGGACCCAGGCGCGTTTCTTCCGCCACATAATCATCCGAACGCTAGTGTGTGTACGTTGTCATTCGAAGGTGAAGTGTTGCTGCGGAACTTCCAGATCATGGGTGAGGCGCCTGATTACACTTCTGGCAAGGCTTTTCGAGTTAGAGAAACGCGCCGCGAAACCATGGCAGCAGGTCGGATCAATACGCTGTCTCCAACTCGCGACAACATTCATTGTTTCCAGGCTGGGGCAGTAGCAGCGCGTGGAATTGACATTAACACGCTCCATTCCAAACCAGGGCCATTCAGTTTTCTTGACATGAACGAAAAGCCTATCGACTCAGACAATCGAATCTATGAGGCGACGTGGAATCCTCAAATGGGCCAGCCAAAGAAGGCATAACATCACACTACTTTAGACTTCACGGCAGGAGTGGCTGGCGTTACGAGTATGAACTGAGCGAACTTAAGGAATTGAACGAGTGAATCCGTACATCTCATCTTTCACTGCGAGACTAGCGTATTAAGCGAGATTGCGAGCTCGATCCGGGTGAGACTGCGCGACGGGTTGAACGCATTGCCGTCGAGCGAAACGAAGCCTCGCTGCAGAGCGACGGCGACGTAGCCTCGCCACGCGGCGGGTATCGACAAGGCATCGGAGACTGTTAGCGGAAGCGAAGCGGAGGCGGCTTGAGAACCGAGGCCGGCAGCTTTAACGAACGCGATCGCTGCCGCAAGTTTCGTGGCTCCGTTGTAAGGATAGAAATTCCTGCCGGGGCTTGCATCATAAAACAATGGACCGCACGAGCACGCCTGGGTGCTCTCGACTGCGTTGCGCGAATACGAGTCACGAACATCAGTGAACATCGGAGTTGACGCCATGTACTGCGGAACGAGGCCCGCTCGGATCAGTGCCTCAGCAAGTTCAAAGCGGCTGACCGTCGAGTTCGGACGGAATTTTCGGCCTTCCGGCAACATTAGATTTGCAAGCAAACTCCTTTCGACCTGTGTGGCCTGGTCAGTCGAGAGGGTTGATTCATCGAGCATGACGGGATACTCAACCTGCGTTAGCTCGACTGCGCCGAAGACTTGCTGACTTGTTCCCACATTACCGGAATGGAATATCGATGCACGAAGCGTTTGGCTCGTCGGATTGCGGAGCACGACTTTCTCACGGCGTGCGGTGAAGCCAGGCAGGTTGAGATAGTTCGATTCACCCAGTAGTGAATTCGACTGATCATAAACTCTCAGTCCAAAATCGTTTGTACTGAGGTTCCAATAGATATTGACGCCGACCTCGATTGTGTTCTGCGGGATAGCGACGTTGGCTGAGCTTGTCAGAGTCGGAACCACCGTCTGCTCAAACGTCTGCGATGTGCGTGTGACGAACCGGATCGCGTTGTTCGAGAGCGTTGAGCGAAATCCGCCCATATGGCGTTCCGGAAATGCGGCCTCGAGCACTGCCGCGTACGTGTTGAGCATCCCGGCGCCGGCTTCGTGGAAAAAGTATCGAGGCAGCGGCGTTGCCGTCCGGCTCAGGATGTCCTTAATGTCTGGCGGAGTCAGATTAGGATTCACTTCAAGCATCAAGGCGATGGCTCCGGCAACTTGTGGGGCCGAGAACGAGGTGCCTGTCGCTGTGGTGTAGTACGGCATTTCGGTTGGCAACAGACGCTGGGTGTCCGCACCCGCGATTCCGGAGACTCCCGTAACAGTCGGCGTACTGCGAAGGCTGATGATGTTCGTTCCAGGAGCGACGAGCGATGGGTGCTGCAAAGCGTCACCGAAGTTGCCGCGTGATGAATAGTCCGCGAGCTTGCCTGTGGCATCGGTCGCGCCGACCCCGATCACCCATGGCGCTATCGCATATGGATTCATCGTTCCGTTTCCGGGACCGGTGTTGCCGGCTGAGAATACAACGTTGACGCCGGTGTCGGTCAGAATCTTCGTCGCCACGTTTACGGGATCGTTAAGATCGAACACGGTATCCGCCGAGAAGCTGCAGTTCACTACCCGCACGTTGTACTGATCTTTTTTCTGCAAAAGATAATCGAATCCCGAAAGCACATACATCAGGTTTACATCGCCGGCACTAAGCCCCAGTAGCCGCGCACCCGGAGCGACACCGGCGAACCGTCCCGAGGAGCTCGCTCCGGTTCCGGCGATCACGCCACTGACGAAAGTTCCATGGCCACTCACGAGATCCGTGTTCGTGAGATTCTCAGCCGGAGCCGGATAAACAAACGAGCCGGGGAGGCTTTGCGTATCGGCTAATCGGACATTCTGAACTACTTTGCCTGCGAGATCGGCGTGCTGGCCGTTGATACCCGTGTCGAGGACCGCGACCGTCACATTGCGGCCGGTTACAGGCAGCGCACCATTCTTCTGACGAAGATCGTTGTCTGGCGCGACCCGCTGTACGCCGGTTGTGTTGAAGTAAGGATCGGAGTTGAACGTCAGCGTTCGGTTAGTGTAAAGCGAGCGGACTCTCGGCAGCTGTGAAACCGCGAGGAGCTGCGCTTTGGTCGCTGTGACATAAACTATCGGTAGCATACGCAAACGCGTGCCGCCCGTGATGCCAAGCTGCTGAAGCTGCGCGATGTCAGCATCGGTCACAGATGAGTGATAGACGATCACAGCGTTTATGTTGCTGTCGTCCGTCGCATTATTAAGAGTAATAGCAAGCTCAGGATCTAAACTCTGCAGTCCCGTATTGTCGTCCACACCAGGGAGCGGGATGCCGTCGACACCGGTGAGCGTAATGCCGTGCGCACCGAGGAGGGCAATGCCGTCTGCACCCGTGAGCGTAATGCCGTCTGCGCCTGTAAGCGTTATGCCCGTTGGATTGGTGAGGTCGAAAAGAACGCCCGTCGTTCCGATGCCGGTGGCCGAATCGGCGCCAGTCAAAGTGATACCATCAGCACCCGTGAGTGTTATGCCGTCGGCTTTGATTAACGTAATCCCGTCCGCGCCGGTTAGTGTAATGCCGTTCGGACCTACCTGCGCCGTGCCGTCGGCTTCTGTCAAAGTGATACCGTCTGCTCCGGTGAGCGTGATGCCGTCAGCGCCCGTAAGAGTTATGCCGTTTGGTCGGCGCAGGATGACCGAGTCGGCTGTGTATTGCTTACCATCGGCCCCTGTAAGCGTTATGCCGTCGGCTCCAGTCAACGTGATGCCGTCGGCTCCGGTGAGAGTAATGCCGTCAGCTCCAGTCAATGTAATCCCGTTCGGTCCTGTATACGTTGTGCCGTTGGGACCTATTGACGTGATGCCGTCGGCGCCCGTCAGCGTGATACCGTCCGCGCCGGTGAGCGTAATGCCGTTCGAATTGTAGTTGAAGATTCCGTCTGCACCGGTGAGCGTTATGCCGTTGATCCCAACATAGTTGATGCCGTCCGCGCCAGTCAGCGTGATGCCGTTTGACTTAACGACAGATAGGCCGGCCCACGCGGTTTGGGCTGACAGCATTAAGATTAATAGCAGTGCCAGGAATCTATTCATCTGATTTGGTCGGGATCCGCGCTTCCGCGCGCAACTCAGACTGATATTGGACACCAAGGCCGACCGTATTATATGCGTCCAGCGTTGGAATGCAGTTGTACAATCTTTACCTTTGTATTGCATCAAACGCTGCCGACTCTTGAACGCGGACACTGGGACTTCTTGGTGGATATTATTGCGAGTTGGTTGAGAAAAACTTGAGTAGGGTTCAAGTTTTTCTCAAGGAGGGGGTCGTATGCTTCACTCGATGACTATGAGCTTCCTCCTTCAAGACCATTTCGATGCGACGGAAAGATATTCGCCGGTGACCCAGACCACCGCACCGACGCCATCGAAAGGCGAACGCGACGGCATTCATATATTAAAGGAGAAGCTTGAAATTCCGGACTGTGAAGGACTAATCGAACGCCCACGCCTCATTGAAAAATTGGACAGATCGCTTAACCGTTTCGCCGCGACACTGGTTTCCGGTCGAGCGGGGACCGGTAAAACGTCGATCGCTGCGGCCTATGCGCGAACGCGAAAGAGAGTCGCGTGGTTTACGGTGGAATCGTCAGACATCGATTGGAATGTTTTCGCGAATTACCTCGCAGCGAGCGTGCATCGAGTGGCCGAACGCAAGAAAGCTGTCGGCGACTCGCTGCACGCCGTTACCAATTCTTCGCCCGCCGCGATGGCGATATTTCTCTACGTCATAGCTTCCGTGTTGGAAACCGACGAAAAGGATCATCGGCCGCTGCTTGTTCTTGACGGCATACACCATTTGTTCGACGCCGATTGGTTCGGCCGGTTCTTCAATATCCTGCAGCCGTCTCTGTCCGAAACTGCGGACCTGCTTCTTTTGTGCCGGAGTAAGCCGCCGAACCCATTATGGCGTTTGCGTTCGAAACAGCAGCTTGACGTTATCGATGAGAAAACGCTTGTTTTTGACCGCGATGAGACGATGTTGCTACTCAAGCAGGTCGGGCGTTCGCAAGCCGAGGCCGCGCGCATTCACGCCGAAACGTTTGGGCGAATTTCGAAACTCCTTCCGTTCATCAGCGGCAAACAGTCATCATCCACAGATTACACAGATTTTATTAATCAATCAGTGTAATCTGTGGATGAAACGAAATGCAGGACAGAAACTTCTTTCTTCGGACAAAACTGCTTCCCCCGCGCGCGGTTACCGAATTACTGCAGCGCCCGCGACTTACGAAAAAGCTGCAAGCCAACCTGGGCTCTCCCATAACAATGGTTGCGGCGGACGCCGGATGCGGCAAGACCACTCTGATTGCTGACTTTGTTCGCAGCCAGACACGGCCCACGGTTTGGTACCAGCTCGACCACACTGACGCAGATCCCGTCGTCTTTCTCGGTTATATAGCGCACGGCATCAAGAACCTGTATCCGTCATTCGGCGAAGCTATCTTTCCATACTTGAGCGAAGCGAACGAAGAGGTGCATCGCTTTCCTGAACGATCGGCCGACCTGCTGATAAACGAAATACTTCAATCGGTCGAGCAGCCATTCATTCTTGTTCTGGATGACTATCATCATATCGGGCGCGATACCATCGTTCACAAGCTGGTCGATCGGCTTCTGCAATATTCGTCTGACCTTGTCCACCTGATCATAACCACCCGCGACCTTCCGCCACTCGCGACCATGCGACGAAAGACGCAGTCGGCTGCATTAGTGATAACGCGCGATGATCTTCTTTTCACCGATGAAGAAGTGAAAGAGCTGTTCAAACAAACGCTCAACGTCGAGCTGAAAGACGAAGAGATAGCCGAGTATCGCGGGCGAACCCAGGGATGGATAACTGCGCTTCAGCTTGTACGTCAGGTTGCCGAGCAGGAGATGCATTCTGCAAACAGGCCGGCGGCGTTGGACCTGCATGACATTCTGCAGCAATCGGAACGCGACATCTTCGATTATTTCGCTGAAGAGGTTTTTTCGCGAGAGTCATCCGACACACAGAGACTGCTCATGAATCTTTCGCTGCTCGAATCGCTGCAACTCGATCTCTGCAGCGCGCTGTTCCCGGAGCTGCGCTGCTCGGCGGCACTCCCTGAGCTCGCGCAGAAGAACGTTTTTCTTACTGTTGCCGGTGATCGTCAGACCGGCGAGGAATATAGATTCCATCCTCTCTTCCGCAAGTTTCTAGTCCGTCGTCTTCGATCCGAGGTGGGCCAGGCACGCGTGGCCGAAGAACGAAACCGGATCGCCGACCACTTTCTCAAAAGCCGAAAGTGGGAGGTGGCCCTGCCCTATCTGCTTGAAGCGCAAAACTTCGATCGTGCAGCGTCCGTGATAGCAGAAACGGGGAACGAGTGGATCGCCGCCGGTGCGTTCACTTCACTTGGCCTATTTGCCGAACAGATACCCAACCGATCGCTTGAGGAACATCCTCGCTCGCTGCTGCATAAGGCTGAGGTCGCACGGCTTCACGGTGAGATTGAAAAGTCGTCGAAACTTCTGAACCGCGCCGTCGAGCTTCTAAACAAAACTGGGGATTCGACCGGAGAAGGCGAAGCTCTTCACTCTCTTGCGAGTCTCGCTCGTCGTCGCGGTCGATACGTCGAGGCGTTTTCACTTATCGAACGCGCCGAAACTCTCGTGTCGCGTACTTCGGAAACATTCATGAAGTGCGCGAACACACGGGGTTTGTGCCTGATCGTGCAAGGCAAATGGACGGAGGCGGAACAGCAGTTCAGGATCGCCCTCGAACTCTCTGAAAGACTTGGAAACGACCAATATGTTCGCCTCGTGACGCACAATCTTGCGCTGGCGCCGGGCTTTCGCGGAGATTTTGGCGAGGCGTTGCGCTGGTTCAGACGCATTTTTCGCGAGGGCCAGCCCGACAAGCAACTGCCGCAGGAAGCGATCGGTCACTTGAACGTGGCACGCCTGCATCTTTACCGCGGCGAATTCGAGGATACCGAAAAACACCTTAACCGCGCGCTCGAGCTGTGCCAGCTTTATAACCTTCGGTTTTTGCGCGGCGAAATATTCGAAGCCTACGCGAATTTCTATCGCGAGAAAGGCGACTTCGCTCACGCTGAGGAATTTTACGAACGGGCCACGAACGCATATGACGAGGCCGAGATAGACATCACGTCGAAGGAGTTGAACGAAGAACGCGCGGCTTTCTTCTGCATGCGTGGTGAACTCCCCAAGGCGCGCGCGTTGCTGGAGGCTTTGATCACTGCACGAGAACTTCACGGAAACGAACACGGAGTCCGCACAGCGCGTCTGCGTCTCTATCAGCTTGATTTTGCGCAAGGCAAATCGGCAGGCCTTGACGTGCACGTCCGTGAACTGCTCGATTATTTCAACGGCCACAATCACTACTACGACGAAGCGCTGACAGCAATGCTCCTGGCCGAGACGTACTTCGCTCAGGGAAAGACGAATGCCATGATCGAGTCCGTGCGGCGGGCTTTGGATCTTTCGAATCGGTTCGATTACGAGTACTGGCTGCGCCGGGAGATCCGGCGAAATCCCGCCATATTCGGACAGGAAGACATCGCCGACCGCCTGCCTGTAGATCTTCGCGAGGAGCTGAATGCGGAACGCTCGGTGCGACCGGCGCGCGTCCAATCTCAGTTAGAATCGCCTGCCCCTATCACGGATCTGACGATACGGGTGCTTGGCCCAGTTGAGATCTTCCGCGATCCTTCGGTTCAGTTTGCCGCTGACGCCTGGACGACGCGGCGGTCCCGAGACATTTTCTGCTACATAGCAACCAGCAAAAACCGACGCGTTCTGAAGGAGGTGCTAATCGAGGCATTCTGGCCGGATGAGGACCTTGAAGCTGTTGAGAAGAATTTTCATCCGACGATCTCGCATATCCGAAAAGCGCTCAATAGCCGTCAGCCCTTCAAGCAGAACTTTCTTATCTTTCGCGATGGCGCCTATCAGCTCAACCCCGAGCTTTCATATTCCATCGACGCAGAAGAATTCGAGCGCTGTATCGTCGAAGCGGAAAAAGCAAAACGCGAGCAAGATGCGGCGCGTCAACGTACCAGCCTCGAATCCGCTCACAAGCTCTACCGGGGAGAATTCATGTCTGGCGTTTATGAGGATTGGGCCGAGGAAAGACGCCAGTTCTACTCAGAGCAATCCGCACGTGTGATTGCCGCTCTCGCAAAACTCTCCCTTTCCGAAAAACGCTGGGCCGACGCTTTGAGGTACGCGGGCGAAGCATTGGCAGGCGATCCGTTTCGCGAGGACATGCACCGGCTGACGATGAGAGCGTTCGCCGCGCAAGGCAAGCCCGCGTCCGTTAAGAAGCATTTCGAAAGAATGAATAAACAACTGCACACCGAACTCGGCATCGAGCCCGCCGAAGAAACGAAGCGCTTGTTTGCAGATCTTATAAGATAAAGGCCGCCGCTTCACCATTAATCTGAACAACAGGACCACGAAGCTTTGCCTCAAAAAGTCGGACCAGAGCGCCAAAGGCGCGGAATATGATAGCGAGGGGCAAGCGCGAAGCGCGTCGCCCCTGGTTACGAAAAGCAGGGGCAGATGAGGCCTGAAGGGCCGACATATCATTACGGGTATTACGCCCTTTCAGGGCTACAGGGCTTTTTTAATTTGTTACCCAGGGGCGACGCGCTTCGCGCTTGCCCCTGGCTATCATATTCCGCGCCTTCGGCGCTCTGGTCCGACTTTTTGTGCGAAGCTGGACCACCGGACCACGACGATTAGATAGCCGTCGCCTTATTGTTTGATGAAAAGCTCGTCGGCATTCCACAGCGAGTAAGGAAATATCGGGCTCGGCGAAAAGTTTCCTACGCGTGAGTTCGCCGCCGAAACAACGTGGCGCGTAGCGATCGGAATGACTGGCGACGCGTCAGCGAGGATTCGCTGGATCTCGTAAAATTTCGACTTCCGTTTTCCAGGATCGGACTCGCTGACCTGCTCGGCGAAAAGCTGATCGACCTTCGCTTCCCATTCCGTCGAAGGCGACTTTTGATTCGGCCTCCATTGATGTACAGCGCCGCTGCTCAACAGCAGGTTGGCGTAGGTTGATGGCTCAATGTCCGTAACGGATAGACCGAGCAGTATCGCATCGTATTCATAGGACTTGGTCCACGCGTTCGTGACAGCGGCGAATTCGATCGGTACGACCTGCATTTTTATTCCGAGTTTCGCAAGGTCTTCCTGGATGACTGCGGCCATCAGCTTGCGGGGTTCGCTCTCAGCGGGGACCAGCAGCGAGAACTCGACGCGATTGCCGTGCGCGTCCACCAGTTCCGGGGCATCGGCGGTTCCGCGCCTGGTGAAACCAGCTTCTCCCAACAGCGAACCTGCTTGAGAAAGGTTGTACGCGATCTTCGGTACATCGGGATTGGCCCAGACTCGGTTCGCCGGTGATACGACCCCGTAGAGCGGCGTTGCCAAACCCTGAAGGGTCGACTTTGAGATCGAGTCGCGGTCAACCGCCATTGAAACCGCCCTTCTAAACCGTGAATCCGAGAACCATGCGAGCTTGACTTGATTGAGCGGCGTGCCGTCCGGCTTGGCAGGATTCAGGTTGAACCAAATATAGTCGACCCCAAGACTCGGGCCGAGATCGAAGGCCCGCACCGCTCCGCCGGCGTTCAGCAGCGAAGCGTAATCTGTCGGGCGTATACGATCCACCATATCTATTGTGGCCTGGTCCAACCCGACGCGTGCCTGATTCGCGTCGGGTATTACCTCGAGGGTCAGTTCATCAAGATACGGGAGTTGCGTTCCCTGTGCGTCACGCTTCCAATAATAAGGATTGCGTTTGAGGACGATCTGTTCGGCGGACGCTGCTGACTCGACAACGAACGGACCGGTCGAGACCACCGACGCCGGCGGTGCTGTTATCTTCCACGCTTCCGAAAGACGGCCCGCTTTTTGATCGGCTTCGAGCGCATGCCTGGGCAGCACGGCGATGTTATAGAGATAATTCTCAGGGGCCGCTATCGTTTCAGGAAGGACAAACTGAAGATTTCGGTCATCGATGACCTTTACAGATATAGGCTTGCCGTTTATAAGGAGCGCGTCGCGGAACACCTCTGCCTTGTTCCGCTCATCGTAAGTAGCCTCCAGCGTGAACGCGACGTCACTACTCGTCAGCGGTTGCCCGTCCGAAAACTTCAAGCCATCTCGAAGCCTGATGTCAACCGAACGGTGATCAGGACTCGTGGTCCAGGCTTCCGCGAGGCCAGGCACATAAGTTTGCGTCGAATGATCGAACTCCACCAGCCGGCCGTTGAGCAGGAAGAACGCCGTTAAAATCGACGGCTCGTCGTTTGCGAGAAGATAGTTGAATGTTTTGGGCGGTGAAGATACCCGATAGACCAACTTCCCGCCCCGTGTGCCGATTCCTCGTTGTTCGGGTTTTGCGGTGCTTGTCGCAGTGTTTGATGAAGGCAGTTGCCGGCATGAAAACAGAAGCGGAAGCAGAATAAAAACAGCGAGTCGAACGTATGTGAACGGCCGCATGATGCTATTCTCTCCGGCAGCAAGTTAAAGAGCGAACTGCCACAAAAAGCACAAAAGGCTCAAAAGAGTTTCTGGCAAAATACTCGAGAAGTGTAACTGAGAACAGTCGAGAATGATCAAGTTACTCCTGAGAAAATGTTTGCAAGGGCTCATGATGATACTGATCGTTTCGGCAGTGACGTTCGCATTACTCAGTTTTGCAGGCGGTGACGCCCTTACGCAGTTGCGAGATAACCCGCAGATCTCAGGCGAGACGATCGAGCGCCTTCGCAGCGTCTACGGCCTCGATCAACCACTTCGGATACGGTACTTTCGCTGGCTCTCCGGCGCGGTCAAGGGGGACTTGGGCGAGTCGACATACTTTCGTGTGCCGGTAAGCGGACTTGTATGGGCACGTTCGCTCAGTACATTTCTGCTCGGGACCGCGGCCTTTGCAATCGCACTCGCGCTTGCCGTGCCGCTAAGCCTAATCGGTGTGCGATACAATTCAAGGACGATTGCTGCGTTCATCGACTTGTTAATCCTTGTGACAGCCTCTACGCCGCGGATTGTCCTCGCGCTCTTCGCGCTCGCGATATCCGTCCGATTGACTGTATCCGCCATGGACACGTCTTCGGCGGTCCTGTTCTGGCTGGCGGCGTTGGCCCTGTCGGCGCCGCTGATTTCCGCTTTTCTGGCGCAATTGTACGGCGACTTACAGCGGACGATGCGGGAGGATTTCATTAAGCTTGCTCGAGCGAAGGGTTTGCGCGAAAGTGCCGTGATCGTTCGCCACGCGGTCAGGCCTGCACTCAATCCGCTCCTGACAATCGCCGGTCTCTCGCTTGGCGGTGTGCTGGGTGGTTCCGTTATCGTCGAGTCCGTGCTCGGACGCCAGGGACTAGGATCATTAATGGTTTCAGCCGTGCGCGCGCGCGATCTGCCCCTGGTAATGGGAATCGTCTTATTTACCAGTACAGCCGTTTGGCTCGGAAATGCCCTTGGCGAGTTGCTGCAGGCGGTCAACGACAAGCGAATTCGCGACCTCAGCTTTTGAGCGAACATCTATCGAGAGATGGTTTCACCAGGCGGCGAACCGATCCCGTTGCGGTCTTTGGTTGGCTCGTCGTCGGGCTGTTCGCGTTCTCCGCTGTTTTCGCCGGCTTTCTTGCACCGTACGATCACAGCGCTCAGTCACGATTTGAACCGTCGGCGCCACCGACAACGATCCACTTCACTGGTCTGACGCCAATTATTCACCCACGGCGTGTCGAAGATCCGCTTCGCCGCACTTACACGGAAGACACGTCGGTCGCCTTTCCTGTGGGATTCTTCGTCCGCGGCTATTCATACAAGTTGCTCGGCATCGGAGAAACCGACGTACATCTGTTCGGGGTTAGAAGCACTTCGGGCATCGCTCCCCGGATCAATCTTCTGGGAACTGACCAGCTAGGTCGCGACCGCTTCTCCCGCTTGCTCTACGCGGTGCGGTTCTCGCTCATCGTTACGTTAATCGGCGTTCTGATCGCTTGCCTGGTTGGCATTTTAATAGGAGGGGTGAGCGGCTATGCCCGCGGGCTCGTGGACACGTTTCTGATGGGTGCGGCGGATGCCATGCTGGCCCTGCCGACACTGATCCTGATACTCGGGGTGCGTGCGGCTTTTCCGCTGGAACTGCCAATGATCCGGGCAGCTTTGCTCCTGGTACTCATCTTTGCCCTGACCGGCTGGGCTGAAATGGCCCGGCTGACGCGCGGGCTCGTGCTGTCATTGCGAAATCGCGAGTTCGTCGTTGCCGCAGTCGCTTTGGGCGTAAGTCAAACGAGAGTTTTGTTTCGCCACATTCTTCCAAATATTTTGCCGTCACTGCGAACGCGGGCGTTGCTGCTGCTGCCAACGTTCTTACTCGCTGAGGTCGCGCTGTCATACCTTGGCGTCGGGCTGCAGGAACCGGAGCCAAGTCTTGGAAATATGCTCACCGCCGCAAGCGATCTCGATCAGATTCGTTCGCAACCCCTTAGCGTCCTGTCGCCAGCACTCGCCGTGTTGTTGTTCACACTCGGGATACGCCTGATCGGCAGAAGCCAGCGGAACTAACGTTTCCCCCTCAAGTTTGCCTCAAGTTTTTCTCAACCCGCCTTCATATTCTGTAACTGTTCGAATCGGCCTATCTGAGTCTGTTGAGGAGAGAAACAAATGCGCTCATACTCCTTTTATCGTTATTCCAGCCTGGTTAATCAGCGAACTGCAATTCCCCTAATCGCCGCGATTGCACTGTGTGTTGCTGCCTTTGTCGGTACCCGTCGAAGTGCCGCAGCCACGCCGACGTCCGGCACGATTTCCGAAGCGAATCCCGTTCTAACCTACGACGCTGGACCGTTCAATATTCCGAACCAGTCGCCACTTGGAGCAGGGCAGCTCGACCAGGGACCTCGATGCAGCGCACAGTTTCCGTGTGACAACTTTGCTTTAACCGTGTCACTTCCGGCCGGTTACACCGCTTTGCATCCGAACGCATCAATAAAAGTAACGCTGTTCTGGACGGATCTCGGTACGGGTCAGTCTGATTACGATCTCTACATCTTTCGCGGCGCTGTTGGCGATCTTAGCGGTGGCCAGCAGGCAGACTACCAGTCAGCCAGTGGGGCGAATCCGGAAGTTGCCAGCGTCACGCCTTTACAAGATGGTTCGAACACTTACTCGTTGAAGATAGTTCCTTACATACCGACTCAAGAGATTGTTCACGTTCGGATGGAATTACTATCAGGCACCGGAGCAGGCGGCGGCTTCCCAGGCTTTGGTGGCGCCGATCCGACAGTGCCGAATGCGCCGCGTTATCAGATCTACGTAGCTCCAGCCGGCTCTTCCGCGGAAGTGAGTAATGGCGAATTCAACATCGGCTTCAATCCAAAAACCGGCCGCATTATGGCGATGAATAGTGGGCCCATCTGGAGATTGACACCAGGCGAGAAGCAGACACCGGCCGCACCTGAGTCCGCCGACGCACTTTGGGAAGACGTTTCGAACCTGACGACTAATATCGGGCTCGATCCCATTCTGTGGACCGATCAGAAAACCGGACGCACATTTGCATCGAATTCAACAGCCGGCACTAACGTTGTCTATGGCTACACGGATAATGATGGTGACCTCTGGAACCCGTTGAGTGTCTCAGGCCCGAACGCCAGCACTGATCATGAAACCATTGGCTCTGGACCGTTACCATCTTCGCTTAGCGCTCTCTCTAATCCGGTTAACCAGGGCCAGGCAGTTTACTATTGTGCTCAAACGTGGCCAGTCGGCGCCGCAGCTTGTCAGATGAGCACTACCCTTGGCACCAGCTATGGGCCAAGCGTGCCTGTTTATGACGGCCAGACAACGCAATGCAGCGGCATTCATGGCCACGTACACGTTGCGCCTGATGGGACAGCTTATCTGCCCGTCCGCGACTGCGGCAGCAACGCAGGTGTGATGGTGAGTGTTAACGGTGGCCTAACCTGGACCGAGCGAGTTGTTCCGAACAGCAAGACACAGACGCACGGCAGCGATCCTTCCGTTGCGATTGGCGCTGATGGAACTTTGTATTTCTTTTATGTCGCCGATCAAACCAGCAGCCCGCAGGATCCGGCAGAAGGGCACATTCATGTGCAGGTAAGCACGGATCGAGGAGCAACGTGGTCAAAAGACACGGATCTGGGTGCAAGTCACGGCATCAAGAATGCTGTATTTCCGGAGGGTGTCGCCGGTGATAGCGATCGTGCTGCCGTCGGTTTCCTTGGGACCGATCGTCCTGGCGACTTCGAAGGCGCATCGTTCCCCGGCGTTTGGTATCTATTCATCGCGACTACTTACGATCGGGGCAACACATGGACCATCGTGAATGTCACACCAAACGATCCGGTGCAGGGCGCCGGTGGTATCTGGCTTGGCGGCGGCAGTAATACGAATAGAAATCTGCTCGACTTCAACGAAGTTACTGTCGATGACAGAGGCCGAGTCATATTCGGTTATAGCGATGGTTGCGTCGGACCTTGCGTGGGCAATCCAAGTACGAATTCGTACACCGCCAATATGCGTGTTGCTCGCCAATTTGGAGGGAAGGGACTCTTCGCCAGCAAGGACACGCCGGAACCTGCGGCACCGAAACCGCCATATTTGAAAGGCACGCGAGATTCCTTAGGCTCACATCTGTTCTGGAACGTTCCCGACAACGGAGGCTCCGACATAGTCAACTATCAGATCTTGCGGGGAACAGCGCCTGGCAACGAAGTTGTGATTGGTCAGACTGGTATTCCGAAGGCGAGTTTCACGGATACCACCACCGATCCAAACGTGTCGACTTACTTCTATGTTGTTAAAGCGATAAATTCAGTGGGAACAGGGAACGCGAGCAATGAAGTCGGGCTGGTCGCACCAACTTCGACTCCAACCCCGACTCCGAGTTCGTCACCGACACCCACGCCCGATGCGTGCGTTTCTATAAACACGTTGTTTACTGATCCGGCTGGGGATCAGCAGGATCCGATCCTGCCTCAACCCGGCAAGACGCAACTCGACATCCAGTCATTAAGCGTTGGCGAAGACTACCGCTACATCAATTCTGAGCGACTCGCATTCAAGTTGAAGGTCGATAATCTGAACTCGATACCGGCAAATTCAGGATGGCGAGTCCTGTTCGACTTCACACCACCGGGGGGAACGCTCACAACTTACTACCTGCTAATGCAGTCAGACGCCAACTCGGCAGTCCATTACGAGTACGGCACGAAATCCGGCAATCTGTTAACAACACTGGGAACATTAGAGGAGGGATTCTATTCGAACGACGGCACCGTAACGCTGACACTTGCAATGAACAAGACAGGAATTGGACCAGGTTCAGCCATCGCGAATGTCACCGCGCAAACAGAACAGACTACCGATGTTGTTGCGGGCAGTTTATTCAGCAACGTGGATACTACGAGCAGCGCGAATTATACCGTCGCGCCAAAGAACGCTACGTGTGTTTCAGTTAACCAGCCGCCTCCACCCGGCGCCGCAACGTACGTCAAGGGCGGTATGACCTTCAGTCCGAACTACGCGCTTCGCGCCCCTGTGACCACTCGAGATGGTGAGCCCAGCCTACGCGTCGATCGATTTGGTAACGCGTACGTTGCCGGAATTCGCGGTGTGCCGGCAGGCGTTGACCTCTGGTACTTTGATCTGAATCCGAGCAGTCCGACGTACGATCCAAACATGCGCAATCCGATCTATCGTGGTCAGCCGGATCAATTCTCGCCTGACGAAGCGATGGAAGTCGGCGCCGATGGTGGTGGTGACGTCGATCTCGCAGTCGGTTTCGACGAAGCACAACCAGGCCAGCCGCCTTACCTCGCATTCAGTAGTCTCGTGTTAGCGAATGTATCGACCGCTCGTTCAACCGATCGCGGTGCGACGTTCATTAAGAATCCTGTCGGTAGCACCTCTGGCGGCGTGCCCGTCGATGACCGGCAATGGATGGAATTCTATGGAAAGAATACTGTCTATCTTCTGTACCGCACCGTCGCCCCAACGATCGCATTGGTGCAGCGTTCGGACGATGGCGGGTTGACTTACGGACCCGCCACCCCGGTCGGAACGATTGGACAGGTTGGTGGTCTAGACGTAGACCAGAATGACGGCACTGTCTATGCCAGTGGCAGCACCGGTGTGGTTGCAGTTGGTATACCTCCGGCTCCAGGTCTGCAGCCGTTGAGTTATACAGTCCACAATGTGGCGGGTGCGGGCAGGGCCAACCTCTTCTTTACCGTCAAGGTTGCGAAAGATGGAACTGTTTACGTTTGCTATTCTGACGGGAAGCAGGTGTACGTCAAATACTCGAAGGACAAAGGTACGAACTGGAGTCCTGAGATTCGCATTAGCGATGGACCGGAGACGGCGACCAGTTTGTTGCCGTGGTTAGAAACCGGTCCAACGCCGGGTTCAATAGGTGTGGTTTGGTACGGCAGTTCTGCAACTTCCGATAGCGATGATGCCAACTGGAAGGTGTTCTTTGCGCAGAGTTCTGATATTACTGCGGCGAGTCCAACCGTTCGCCAGGTAGTGGTGAGCGATCATTTCATTCATGGTAGCAACATCTCACTGTCGGGTCTTCCGCTGGATCCAACACAGCCGTCTGGCAATCGCAATCTGATCGATTACTTCCAGATCGGTTTCGATCCAACTGGTGCAGCAGTAATCGCGTTCACCGACGATCACAACGACTTTGATGGGCACACATATGTTGCACGTCAGATTAGTGGACCTGGCGTTAACGGCAATGCCATTCCGTCTCCAGTCGAGGGCAGTGGTTTACCAGCAGCGGAAGTCGGACCCAAGCCTTCAGTCGCGAGCGTTGGTGGGATACCGGGCTCGCAGGTTACCGACTGGCGACACGATGTCAGAACCAGCAATGCGACTCTCGATATCGACGACCCCTTCGACGTGGTTTCAATTAAGTATTCCACGGAAGGAACGGCGACTAATCCGATACTCGTAACGACAATGAAAGTATCTGATCTCGCAGTTCTACCGCCGAATGGGACCTGGCGTGTCAACTTCACGGTGAACGCGCCAGACGCCGAGCTCAGTCCGACGGGCGATTACAACCTGGGCTTATCCGACCGAGGGGATCAGTTCTTCCTGCGAGCTCAGACGGATCTAACTGGAGCAGCCTCGTTTGTGTATGGCACGGCCGCACGCCGGGGCTTCGTTGCGGGTGGTGGTGGAGGCTTCGACTATACGGACCGTGGTGCTGCTACTGGCTCATTCGACACAAACGCCGACACGATCACCATCAAGATTCCGCTATCGACGCTGAATGCCGCGTTGCCTGCCGGTCACGCTCAGATAGGGCCAGGGACTGTCTTCTCCGGATTACGCGGTAGTGCATTCACTGCCGTTCAGGGGAACAGCGCCAGAAGCGACAATACTCGTGGGGGAACCGTCTTTCGGATCAACTCGGCGCCTGTCGCTGCATTGACAGCAAACCCAACGAGCGGTACGACGCCCTTAGCGGTTAGCTTTAATGCGTCGGGTTCAAGCGATCCGGATCTCGGAGACTCCATCGTCTCTTATCAATTCAACTTCGGTGACGGTGCGGTCGTGACTCAGTCGTCCTCCTCAGTCAGTCATACATACACATCGGCAGGAATTTACACGGCGAGTGTGGTGGTGACTGACACAAACGGAGCGACAAGCAGCAATGCCGCCCAGGTACAGATCACCGTAAGTGACGCGCCGACAATCGACTGCATGGAAGATGATGACGCGCGGATTGGGTACTCCGGCGGATGGCATACGGTTAACAGTGGCAGTGCGAGTGCTGGTCACTTCCATATGCATTCCGGAAATAGTAGTTCTCATTTCGCGAGGGTGAACTTCTCGGTCGGCACAAACCGCACCGGAACGTTTTCCTTCTACTATGGAAAGAGTACGAAAGGTGGCGCAGCAGAGGTGTTCGTGGACGGTGTCTCTCGTGGACCAGTCAGCTTTGCGGGCGCTTCCGGTTCCAATAAGTCGCCCGACTTCGGACTAAGCGGTGCTCCTTATGAATTTCGTATCGAGGGTTTGGCCACAGGTCAACACACCTTCGAATTGCGAAACATGAACAACGCCGTGTTCGTTGACGGTTTCTGCCTGCGAACAACCTCGCAGCCGCAGACGGTCAATCCAAGTCAACCGCCAACGTCCGGTGGCGGCGGTTCGTCGAGTCAAAGTTCGTGGTCAGACTCGGGCTTGTCTACAATGCAGGGACCGACGACGAGCAACACTATTGACGTAAATCTTGGACAGGCAGCTACGTCTATTCTGAACCTTGGCTCGGATGCGACTGCAATCTCAGCAGTAGCTGAAACTTCTAGTCTGGTGCCGATTAAACTCGCTGTGATCGATCCGGGTGGATTGACCGTTCAGATCGTGGACGCCGTCAACGGAGTAGCAGTGATTAATACGCCGGTGAGTCGAGGCGGTCTGTACACAGTCAAGATCATCAACGTCGGCGTTGGACCTGTTCAAGTCTGGACACTGGCGACCCCCACCAACAAGCGGTAGCGATGAAGGCGTGCTGCAGGTTGCGTGATTGGACGCAACCTGCTGAATCCGTGCCTGCCTTCATCGCACCGTTGGTCGTCGCTTACGCCCACGCTGTGTCGCAGGCTTAACATCTTCTTAAGGCTCGGAGGACTTGGAGTTGAGAAGGCGCGCACTTTCTTTTCTGTTGCTGTTAACTGTCGCAGTGACTGCTTCTCCGGTCTCAGTAAAGAAGCAGGTACGTGATCTCTTTGGTTTGCAGATTGGAATGAGTGAAGAGTCTGTCCATAAGAAACTTAAAAAGATCGCCACTCAACAGAAGGAAGAGAAAGAGAAGGAGGAGGAGGGCGAACAGGAAGTATGGAGTGTGAAAAAGGATGACCGCTTCGACTACATTCTGACTCGCTTCAACCGCGACCACCGGTTGACGTTGATCACTGTAGTGGCCCGACCTAACCGGGTGCGGTACAGTGATGTTGCTGAGACAAAAGAAGCAACGGTGGCAAGCGACGGGCGGAATTATTCGTACCGGTGGAAAATTGAACGCGAGGGTCGGCAGCCCGCTTACTTGTTAATCGCTCGCGGGAGCAGCTCTGAGTTCCTCACCTCGTACTCGCTTTATCCAGCCAGGTAGAGACGGAGCGCCAAGTCGCGCCGAGTGAACTACAGACGATCAATTACTTTTTGGGCAAGTGCTTTCGACTTGCTGATCTCCGTTTGCTGATCGCCATGTCCACCGATGCTAATGCGGATATAACTAGAACCTTTAAGAACATAGAGAACCCCGGCAGCCCGACTTGCCGTCCAAAACGCTTCGTCTCCGATACCGCTTATTTGCTGTGGCGGCCTTGATTCCTCGCCTTCCTCTTTTTCTCGTTCTTTTTCCCGATCGCCATCGTTCTTCGGTTCTTTACCCGAATGAAAAGTCTCTTTCCAAAACTGCCTGGGATCACGGGCGCCTGGACCAGTAGCTCTTTGGGTGATAGCCAGGCTGATCGAGTTGGTAAATGTCGGCAACGCGAAAAAACATTGGGAAACATGAAGACCATTCGCAGAGCTTTCGCTCAGTTTGGTTTCCTTCAACCCTTCGCCTTGAATTGACTGGATTTCCTCGCTCGTAAGCATGGCGCAGGCATCCAACTTCGGCTTCAACTGAGGCGAAGAGGCGGCGGTGGTTGCCTGCTGAGGTGACGGGGCTGCGGCGCTTGCTGCCGGAGCAGGTGATGGGTACTCGGTTTGCAGCACATTCGTATTGGTCGCCGTCTGACTAGTCCCAGATCTCGCGCAGCCATTTACAACAAAAAGGGAGATAAGAAGAACAACCAACCTGAGTTGCATAAGTAGCTCCGTCAAACAGGCAGTTTGGGTAAGGCGGCTCTGCGATTGAGGATTCTGCACGAACATTTTCAGTCCGGCAACTGCGCTATTATTCGCCCCTGGAGTTCTTGGTAAACACAGTAGATATAGAAAGACAGACCATCTGACGATTAGGTCGGACTCAAACCTGACGCTGAACAGTCGCCTATCCTTGTCGCGGCGTTTACGCCCTCGCACTTTTGAGTATTGCCGCGACGCTTTTTCTGCGCTGGCAGGCTTCATTGTTGGAAGTTCTCCAGCCACATCGCTCTAAATCCTCCGACTTGCTTTCTCCCAAACGTTTTGACGTAAACGGTTACATACGGGCCATTGGACCACCTTCGTACCGGCCGATGTATTCTGATCTTGGTGAAAGCGGCCGGAGTCCGCATGGAGTCAGCAATTCTCGTTCGATAACATTCAGAATACTCACAGCTCGCTCTTTGGGGACCATTGTATTCGTCAGACCACGCTGGTTAGAGACGCCACGGGGTTGGTGGTCCCAAATACTTTCCAGCACATTGGGATCCTAAGCTTAGAATTCCACGTGGACAAGTTGTCGCG
>JADMIO011000780.1_pt1 | contig 29203 bp, 31 predicted proteins | sample 8958161 | NCBI WGS metagenome assembly JADMIO01 (sample SAMN16585339, study PRJNA669376) | soil metagenome | isolation source: Crop rotation soil | place: USA: Cullars Rotation, Alabama | collected 2011 | reverse complement strand
TACCCGCATCACGGTGTTGCAGGCATTTGTGAGAACAGGTTTCTGGTGTGTCTTACCATTAGTTGGTTTTCCTGCCGGAATGATAACAAGTCTCTTGCTCATCCATGGCCTTTACCCGTTTTTTATTCATACACGTCTTATTGGGAAATTAGGTGTACTGGAATATATTCTCGTTACTCCGTCTCATCATCGTGTACACCATGCAAGCGATGAAAAATATCTTGATAAAAACTATGGTGATGTGCTCATCATCTGGGACAAACTCTTTGGCACTTTTAAAAAGGAAGAAGAAGAGCCTCATTACGGATTAACAAAGCCATTGAAGACATATAGTTTTTTATGGCAGCATTTTCATTTTGCTATTGAGTTATGGTTATCTGTAAAACAACAAAAGGGGTTTGGTAACAAAATCAAATTGCTTTTCTCCAAGCCCGAAAAGATTAATCCCAACGTAAGAGAAAAAGCAGAGAAGATGTTTAATATAAAACAGAACCCTGCGCCAATTGATAAACCATTGAACCGGTATGTAATCTGGCAGATAGTAATTTTATTAGTATCGTTGTGTGGTTTTATTCTATTTGAGCATTATATACCAATACAATTAATGGTTGCATTTCCCTTGCTGGTAATTCTTACATTGATAAATTGTGGTGCCATCATGGAGCAAAAGAAATGGATATTTCAGGTTGAAGCATTGCGTATGTCCGTTTTATTATTGCTTTCTTTTTACTCAATGGCTTTCTGGCAGGCAAAGCTGTTGGTAATATTATTACTCGTTGCCGTTGTTGTATTTTATTACGATAGTATTCGCCGCACCTATCTTTTGTACGTTTATCGCAGGAGGAATAGAAATTATTGACCCTGCCGCAGACAACTATTTTCGTCCCTTCCGCCGAGCGGCGGGGACTTCAGCGACAATTACACGGATGAGCTAATACAATTCAACACAGAGGGAGAGAATAGTAAAGCGGCAAAAAGAATTTCCCCAAAATACTCACTGGCTCATTTAACCTGTATTGAACTGTACTTTTTTAAAATGGCAAACAGGAACCTTGAATGTGCGACGCAACAGGCTATCATCCGGGTTAATGTTGTGGGTAAAATAATAATTTCAAACACCTGTTAGCATCAGTTTTCTTTTCAAAACACATTCATTACCATTGTATCTTTGCTCTCCAATTAAAAGATACTGTAGCATATGTCACAACGTCCCGAAACAAAAGCCATCCGCCTTCAAACAGATAAAACTAACCAGAAAGAACATTCTACTCCTTTGTTTTTAACAAGCAGTTTTACTTATGAGTCTGCAGAAGATATGGCTGCTGCATTTGCAGATGATACGCTTGATGTAAATATCTATTCGAGGTTTTCTAATCCTACGGTAGATGAGTTTATCAATAAAATTGCAGCATTGGAAGGTGCAGAAGATGGAGTGGCAACAGGCACTGGCATGGCAGCAATTTTCGGAACTTTCATGACGTTTTTAAGCAAAGGAGATCATATCATTTCTGCATCAGCAGTATTTGGTTCTACACATACTATTCTTACCAAGTATTTACCAAAATGGGGTATCGAATCATCTTATTTTGATATGAGCAAACCTGAAGGCATTGCAGCATTGATAAAACCAAATACAAAAATGCTGTATGTTGAAACTCCAAGCAACCCGGGTTTGGATATTATAGATATTGAATTGCTGTCAAAACTTTGCAAGCAACATACTATTTTACTGGTGGTAGATAATTGTTTTGCTACACCCGCAGTGCAGCAACCAATTCAATACGGTGCTGACCTGGTATTGCATTCTGCTACAAAATTTATTGATGGACAAGGAAGAGTTTTAGGTGGAGTAGTGGTAGGTAAGAAAGAACTGGTGAATCAATTGTATTTGTTCATCCGCAATACAGGCCCGTCAATGAGCCCATTCAATGCATGGGTACTGACAAAAAGTTTAGAAACATTGTACGTGCGTATGGACAGGCATGCAGACAGTGCATTAAAGCTGGCGACATCTTTACAGTCGCATCCGCAAATCAACAGTGTAAAATATCCTTTTCTTGAAACACATCCGCAATATGCAATTGCCAAAAAGCAAATGAGCAATGGCGGTGGTATTGTAACTTTCGAATTAAAAGGTGGTATAGAAAGCGGAAGAAAGTTTTTGAATGCTCTTCAAATGCTTTCAATGACTAACAACCTTGGTGATAGCAGAAGTATTGCATCTCATCCCGCATCTACCACCCATTCAAAATTATCAGAAGCAGAAAGAGCGGCAGTTGGTATTACCCCGGGCCTTATACGTATATCTGTTGGGTTGGAGCATCCGGAAGATATATTGAATGATATTCTGCAGGCGTTGGATAAGTGCTAAGCAGATTTCTTTTTCGTCCATTTTTGTAATTGCTGCAAGGTAGCTCTCATATCTTTGGGCAACTCTGCTGTCAGTTCTTTTTTCTCACCTAGTTGTGTAGTAAAAGTGAGTTGATATGCATGAAGGGCAAGTCTTGCCATCAAAGGCCTTTCCTCCAATACATCTTTACCAAGTTTGAATTTTTTCTTCTTGAGATTGGACAGCAACACAGGTTTTCCATCACCATATATTTCATCGCAAACAAGCGGGTGGCCGATTTCTTTCATGTGTACACGAATCTGGTGAGTTCGGCCTGTATGAATCTGAAATTGCATCCAGGTATATAAACCAAACTCTTCTAGCACTTCATAATCGGTCAATGATTCTTTGCCGCGACGGTTTACAATCATTACTCCGCGTTGTACGGTATTTTCAGCCAGTGGAAGATTAATGCTGCCACTTTTTTCAGATGGCGAACCAATCACCAGTCCTGCATATATTTTTTTTGTCTGCCTTCCTTCAAATTGCATAGAAAGATGCCTGTGCGCATCTTCATTTTTTGCAAATACAATCAGCCCGCTGGTATCTCTGTCAAGCCTGTGTACTGTAAGTATTTTCTGATATTTTTCCTGCAATAAATTCTTCAACGACACTTCTTTTCCTTCCCTGTCGGGAATAGACAATAAACCCGAAGGCTTATTCAACGCAATAAAATCATCGTTCTCAAAAATTATCAGTTCCGAAATCTTCATTGTATTAATCCTTGTTAATCTTGTAAAGTGGCTAAGTCAATTGGCGGAGGCAATAATCATTCATTAATCATTTCAATCAGCCTTATCAGTAGTTATTTCCCTTTTCCAAAGTGCTTCAAATCCCGCACCTCTTTCTCGCTCAGAAAACGAAACTTACCTCTCTCGATATTCTTCTTTGTCAGTCCAGCAAAAATTACACGATCAAGTCCCTTTACATCATAGCCCAACGATTCAAATATGCGGCGAACAATTCGGTTACGGCCACTATGAATTTCTACACCAACCTGTGTTTTGTCTTTTATATCAGCATAAGCCAATACATCCACACTCGCAGGACCATCTTCCAATGTTACTCCGCTTAGGATTTTATCAAAATCTTTTTTCACCAGTTCCTTATTCAGCGTAACATGATATACTTTTTTTATTTCGTTACTCGGGTGTGTAAGTTTTTGTGCCAGTTCACCATCATTGGTCAATAATAACACACCGGAAGTATTTCTATCCAGGCGACCCACAGGATATACTCTTTCCGTAGTGGCTTTGCCGATTATATCTAAAACAGTTTTCCTGTTTTGAGGATCGTCCATTGTTGTGATATAATCCTTCGGCTTATTCAATAAAATATAAACAAGGTTTTTAGCGAGAAAGGTTTTTTTGTTATTTACAGTCACCTCATCAGCCGGTGCTACTTTATGCCCGGGTTCAGTGACAACCTGGCCATTGACTTTTACCAATCCTTTCTTCACCATTTCGGCTGCTTCCCGACGTCCGCAAATACCGGAATGAGAAATGTATTTATTCAGCGGCATTTGTGCATTGCTTTCCTTTCTTGCATGAATGATAGGTGCTGGGGGTGGCTTGGTTCCGGCAGATTGTGGGGCGTAGGTAGCAGTTTTTTGTCTTGCTTCTGCTTTCTTTTGTTCGAAAAACTCCTGTTTTTCTTTCTTGTATTTCCTTTTTTCCTGTTTGAATTGCTCCTTTATGGCAGCGTTACTCTTTTTGGGTTTAAACTTGTCGAAATGACTTTCTTTCTTTTTCATGTGTAGTAGTTTGCTGTTTTACAACAGTAGTGAGCGGCAAAGATAAGGAATATGAGAAAAGCCCTGTTTCGGGTACCGAAACAGGGCTTTCAAACTATTCAAATCAAATTAAATTGTTTTGTTCACTTCTTTCTTCTCTTTTCTTCCTTCCGGTCTTTTGTGGCCATCTTCTTTCAATTTCTTTAATTGTTCTTCCGTCAAAACAGATTTCAGGTTCTCCTTTTGTTTTTTCATCAGTTCTTTTACCTGCTCTTTCTTTTGTTCATCACTCAGACTTTTGTTTTCACGGATGGCTTTTATGTTAGCAGCCATTTCTGTGCGGTTCTTTTGCAGTTTCGCAGACTGTTCATCACTCAGGCCTAATTTTTCTTTCATTCTATCACCTCTGTCCTTACCTCTTTGTTCCATCTTTGCTCGGCCTTCTGTCTTCATTTTTTCCAGCTTTGCTTTTTGCTCAGCAGTAAAAATTTTTTCTGTTTTTTCTTTATTCTCTTTTCTTAAGGCTTCCATTTTTTCTCTCGACTCTTTCACGGTAATACCATCATTCTTTCTCAGTTCTTCCAATTGTTTATGGAAAGCTTCACGCTGTGCTTTGAATTGTGCTTTCTGATCTTCTGTTAAGTTCAGGGCTTTCATATCCATACCATCGCGGCCTTTTCCTTTTTCACCTTTTTCAATTCTTGCAGGTTTGTCTGTTTTTCTTTCTGGTATTTCCTGTGCATGTACTGCTACTGCCATTGATAAAACCAATGCGGATAAGATTATTCTTTTCATACGTTAAAAATTTTGTTGTTGTTGGACGCTGGCTTAGTTCCTGAACTTTCGGCCTGTCTGCTAAAGCTTTGCCAAAGCACAGCATCCCGGTTATTAATAAAATTGACGAGGTACAGACCCTGTAACCGGGCCTGGGTTTAATGTAAAGTAGGAAATTCTTCGTAAATGGTAAAAATGGTGGATTAACGGCAGTCTGTCAGGGTGTTACTCTCCCAGTTTGTAAATACAATTTTTATTGAATTGGCTAAATTATTTCTATCAACTGGAGTAGCGCCCCACACTGAAGTGACAGCAAGAAGTATAGGCATATGCGAAGAGCAGGAGAGTCACGTGAAAGGAATAATTGTCCTCGTTCTATTTATTTGTCAGACACCCGATGCCATTCATGTTCAACTTTTGTCATTAACAGGGCATTGTCAAAATGGACGGAATTTTTTGGAAATATTGTTTCGTCTTCAAAAAAACTTGACTTCACATTGCTTACTGAAAGAGGTTTTACCTGCCAGTGATAAGTTGCAAGTTTAAGGCCGTCAAATTTTTTCCCATTGGGAGAGTAGCCAACTGCCCCCTTTTCAAAAAAATCCGAAACGTTCTCAATTGTTTCAAAGATTGAACTGGAATTGAAATGTTCTGCTTCTTTAGCATCGATAGAAATTTTTGTTTTGTCAGAACTCGTAAAATCGATATGATAGTTTTGGTTATCTTCTATTACATTAAACTTCGCCAGATGATGCTTACCGGGGAATAGCTTTCCACCAACTATTGTATTTAGCCGAAGTGAAGTATCTCTTCTTGGAATAAAAACTCCTTCTTTCACTTGTCCGGCCTCATCCCATTCAACAGCAATCCGGTGGGCTCCATTTTCAGAAGAAATTCCAAGGAAATCAGGCAACCCTTTTGGCTTAATGTTTTTAAGTCTGATAAGACAGATGCCAACTATTGCTTTGCCCTTATAAATTTTGGGGCGAAAAGGGGCAGGTAATATTTTTTCTGCGTCAGCAGGATTGGCAGTGAAATTGATTAAAATCCTTCTATCAATAAAACCATGTATGGTTGGAAGTCTCATATAGATAGTCTGGAAACATGTTAATTACCCCTTATTAGCCAATTGTCCGCATGCAGCATCAATATCTTTTCCCCTGCTTCGGCGAAGGCGTGCATTCACTTTGTTTTTACCCAGGTAGGAAATAAATTCATCCACCTTTTCTTCATCGGGCTTTTCAAACTTGGCAAGTGCGATTGGATTGTATTCAATAATATTAATCAGGTCGGCAGGAACCTGGCGATATAGTTTTATTAATTCATCGGCATCTTTCAATGAATCATTAAAATTGTTGAACAGAATATATTCAAAAGTGATTTCGTTTTCTGTTTGCTTATAAAAATAATTCAACGCATCTACCAGCGATTGAATGTTGTTACTATCATTTATAGGCATTATCTCATGCCGCTTGCTATCATTGGCAGCATGCAACGATAAGGCCAGCTTAAATTTCACTTTATCATCGCCCAACTGACGGATACCTTTCGCCACACCAGCAGTAGAAACTGTAATCCGTTTCGGACTCATGGCCATTCCGTCTGTAGAAGTAATTTTTTCAATCGACTTCAATACGTTTTTATAATTCAGCAATGGCTCACCCATTCCCATAAAAACGATATTGCTTATTTTCTTACCATGGGTGGCCTCACATTGTTTATTGATTATAGCCACCTGGTCATAAATCTCATCAAAGTCAAGATTTCTTTTTCTATCCATGTAGCCGGTTGCACAGAATTTGCAACTAAGTGAACAACCAATTTGCGAGGACACACAAACAGTGAACCTGGTTGATGTTGGAATCAGCACACCTTCTATTAAATGACCATCGAAAGTCTTAAAGCGAAATTTAAAAGTCCCGTCATCACTATGCTGAACGGTATCTACAGTAAGGCCCGGCAGTGTAAAATCTTCTTTTAACTTGTTGCGCAGGTCTTTGCTGATATTGGTCATCTGGTCAAAACTCTGCACAGGTTTCAGCCATAACCATTCATATACCTGGTTGGCCCTGAATTTTTTTTCACCAATACTCTCGAAGTATTGTTCAATATCTGCTTTGCTTAAATGACGTATATTTTTGTCAGCTCCCTGTTTTGCCATGCCGCAAAGATAGTAAACCAGCGGTGGGCATGAAGTGTAAATGGCGAATAGGTTAACTTGCAGGGGATTAGAGTGCAGTTGTGTGTATCGGGTTTGTTGTGATGGGGCTAAGACCCAAATGAACTGCTCCATATTCAATGTTCAGGTCTTTGTGAGAGTAAGTTAGAAATTTCAATCTGCTAAAGAGTGATAATGCAGTTTGTCAACAAAACAAAAGCCAGTAAATGCGGATTTGCCCGATTATTATTTATAATTCTTAATAATTAATTTCCCATGGATATGAAACCTGTATATATAATTGACGTGATAAGGACGCCGGTAGGAAAATATGGTGGCGCATTGGCTGGAGTGCGACCAGATGATTTGCTGGCCAATGTGATAAGGTCGTTGTTGCAAAGGAATGATAATATAGATGTAACTGCAATTGAAGAAGTAATAGCCGGTGATGCTAACCAGGCAGGGGAGGATAATAGGAATGTGGCCCGAATGGCGTCGTTGCTGGCAGGCTTGCCTGTATCGGTGGCAGCGAATACGGTAAATCGCTTATGTGCATCAGGACTGCAGGCAATAATGGATGCAGCAAGACAAGTTATGTGTGGGGATGCAGAATTAATGATAGCAAGTGGTGTAGAAAGTATGACAAGGGCACCCTTTGTAATACCAAAAGCAACTGGGGCATTTCAAAGATCGCCTGAGATATTTGATACTACCCTGGGCTGGAGATTTGTAAATAAAAAATTATCTGCGATGTATCATCCGTACACAATGGGAGAAACAGCAGAGAATGTAGCGAAGCAATGGAACATTTCCAGAGAAGAACAGGACGCTTTTGCTTTGAAATCGCAGCAAAATTATTTTGCTGCTAAAGAAACCAATAAGTTTGAAGATGAAATAGCAGCAGTAGAGTTTAACGAGAACGGATTGATAAGCTGGTTTGTCAATGACGAACATCCGAGACAAACAACTATTGAAAAATTAGCAACGTTGAAACCCGCCTTTCAAAAGGATGGTACAGTTACAGCGGGAAACTCTTCTGGTATAAATGATGGTGCAGCAGCTATGTTACTGGCAAGTGAAGAGGCTGTAAAAAAATATGGATTAATTCCGATGGCAAAAATTGTTTCTCTCGCCGTAGCCGGTGTAGACCCTGCAATTATGGGAATAGGGCCGGTGCCGGCTACCCAAAAAGCATTACAAAGAGCAGGATTAAAAGCGAGTGATTTGGATTTGATTGAATTAAATGAAGCATTCGCTTCCCAATCTATTGCCTGCATCCGTGAATTGGGATTGGATGCGGATAAAGTTAACGTAAATGGCGGTGCAATAGCGATTGGTCATCCATTGGGGTGCAGCGGGGTTCGTATATCTGCTACGCTATTGCATGAAATGAAAAAGAGAAATTCAAAATACGGATTGGCAACTATGTGCGTAGGAGTTGGGCAAGGGGCGGCTGTTATCTATGAGAATTTATAGAAATTCTATTTCTGAATTACTTTTTATTTTATCTTACCTGAAATAAACACCATTACATGAAAAAATTATTATTGTCCCTGCTTGTAACTATAAGCTTCCTGACAGCTACTGCGCAAGCCGATACTGCATTACAAAAATTTACAGGTAAGTATAAATTTCCAGATGGTAGTCCGGTAACAGAAGTAACTGTGGCAGTGGATAAAGAAGGTGTTTTAACAGCCAGTTCTGCTATGGGTACCACAGAGTTGAAAAAAACGGATACAGAAAATGTGTTTGAAGTGGTAGCTTACAGCGGTACTGCCACCTTTAAAAAGAATGCAGAAGGTAAAGTAATAAGTGTGCAGATAGTGGTAGGAGATTTGAATATTGAGGGCACTAAATCGGAAGCAGGAAATATTTCATCTTTGATAAATTTCAAATTTACACCCTGATTGTATTAAAAAATTAAAGAATTAATCAGTTGTTGTGCATATTTTATAGAATTTAGCTTGATTTCTTGATTAAGCTCACAATTTTTGATTTTCGGACTTTCAATACTCTCTTTCCTTAATTTCGTGCAGCAAAAATTAACAATCTGTTGTCTTTTATACAGGTTATTAAGTTATTGCGGCATTTTTACCTTCTTCAGGTGCTAATGCCCTTTGTTAAGGCTAATCGTTTTACAACCAAAATTAAAAACATGAGAAAACTGCTTACTGCACTTGCAGCTGTATTACTTTTTTCTGTACAGCTGTACGCTCAAAAAACTATTACTGGTAAGGTGACTGATGATAAGGGCACACCTATTGCCAATGCATCTGTAGTAGTGAAGGGAACAAGAACCGGGACTGTTACAAAGGCAGACGGAACTTTTTCACTTTCTGTTACAGGTACTGCGCAAACTTTAGTGATTTCTTCGGTAGATATGCTGCCGCAGGAAATGGCTATCGGGTCTAATTCCGTAATTAATGTGACATTAAAAGCCGATGAGAAAGCACTACAGGAAGTAGTGGTTACAGGTTATCAAACCGTAAGGAAGAAAGATGTTGCCTCTGCGATATCGAGAATCAGTGCTGCGGATATTGATAATTTTCCTAACGTAAACCTTGCAAGTGCGATGCAGGGAAGAGCTGCCGGTGTTGCTATTTCTGCAGCAAACGGTATTCCTGGTGGAGCACTTAGTGTTGTAATCAGGGGTGTAGGATCTTTTAGTGCAGGTACCACTCCGCTTTATGTGGTGGATGGTATTCAATTAAATACATCAATCGGTTCTGTAAATACAGCTACCAACCCGCTGAACTTCTTAAATCCTGACGATATCGAATCCATCGAAGTATTGAAAGATGCTGCTGCAGCATCCATTTATGGTGCAAGAGCCGCTAACGGAGTTATTCTTGTTACTACCAAAAAAGGTAAATCTGGCAAGCCCAAATTCTCTTCTTCAACTTATATGGGCCAGGCTACTCCTTTAAAACTGTTGGAAACAACAAGCACACAGGAGTGGATTGCACTAAAAACTGAAGCAGGTATGAATGCGAACCCTGCAAATCCTGCATATACTACGGCAACTGCCTTGGGTACTGCTTTGAGCAATATGGGGCAGCCTACTAACCTTGGACAAGGTAAAATCGATAGCTTGCCTACTTATGACTGGCAGGACGAAGCATTTGGAATAGGTAATATTTTTAATACAGAATTGTCAATGACTGGTGGTTCTCCAAATCTTACTTATTATTTATCTGGTTCTTACTCTAAACAATCTACATTTATTAGCCCAACTGATTTTCAGCGTGGAGCAATGCTTTCTAAAATAAATTTTAAGATTAACGATAAGCTAACGCTGGATAATTCTCTTAGCATCAGTACTTTTTCTCAAAACGCTCCTTATAGCCAGGGTAATACCGGTTTCGGTAACCCGGCATTTGCTTCAAGCCTGATAATGCCAATCAATCCTATTTACAATAGTGATGGTTCTTATTATGGTATGCCAGGATCGGGTCAGAATATGGTGGGTACATTTAACCATAATATTATAGCCACAGGTAACCTGGTTAATTATTTCAGCAGAACAAATCAATTTATAGGTAGTGCTTCTTTAACCTATAAGCCCACTTCCAGCCTGACATTAAAAACATTCATCGGAATGGATTATCGCTTGCTGCAGGATCATCGTTATACCGATCCTAGGTTAAATGACTTCTTTAGTATCGGAGGTCTTCTTACCGAGCAAAGTGATTGGAATACTAACTTAATAAGCACCACTACTGCTAACTATACCAAAAAGATTGGTGAAAAGCACAGTATCAACGCTTTTGCAGGTGTTGAGTATAGAAAAGATCAGAACCAATGGTTTACTGCTGGCGTACAGGGTTTCCCTTCATACCTGCTGCAATATGCAAGTGCAGGTGCTTCAGGGGATGATGCACAAGGTTCATGGAGTGCAAGTTCTACATTCTCACAATTTGGAAAAGTAGGTTACACTTACAATAACAAGTATGTTTTTAACTATACCGTTCGTCGTGATGGTTCTAGCAGATTTGGTCTTAATAACAAATTCGGGGTATTCCAGTCAGCGCAAGTTGCTTGGAATGTAAAAGAAGAATCGTTCCTGAAAAATGTAGGTGCTGTAAGCGATCTTAAATTAAGGTACTCCTTTGGTCAAGCAGGTAACGATCAGATTGGAAATACATTATATGCTCAATTATATGGAGCTACACGTATATATGGTGGTGGATCTGGTATTTTCCCGAGCCAGTTAGGTAACCCGGATCTTAGCTGGGAAACCAGGGAAGAAAGCAACATTGGTATGGATCTTTCATTGTTCAAAGACCGTGTATCATTAACTGTAGATGCATATAAGAAAATAACAAAGGATCTATTGCTTAGCCGTTCTTTGTATCAAACTACAGGATTTGCAAGTATTACTCAAAATTTGGGTAGTATTGAAAATACAGGTCTGGAAATTTCATTGTCTGTTACTCCTTTTAAAGGTGCTTTCAGGTGGGTTTCAGTATTTAATATTGCCTTCCAGAAAAATAAAATCAGGGAGCTTTATGATGGCCTGCAAACACTTCCAGGTGCTGCAGCTACTAAAGTGGGATATCCAATTAACTCATTATTGTTAGCGGACTGGGCTGGAGTTAACCCTGCCACAGGAAGAAGCATGTGGTATGATGTTAATGGAAATATCACCTATAACCCGGCTACTGCAGATTTAAAAATGTTTGGTAGCACTAACCCAAAACAATTGGGTGGATGGAACAACTCATTATCTTATAAAGGCTTTTCTCTTGAAGCGTTTTTACAATATGAATACGGAAGAGTAAGACAAGACCAACAGTTTTTGTTTGCGATGAGAATGACAACTGCAACTTTCAATACACTTCAGTATGGCTATGATACAAGATGGCGCAAGGCTGGTGATATAACACCAACTCCAAGGGTTTGGACAGGTACTGCAGAAATTAACAGCTCAAGCTGGGAAACAGGTACCCGTTACTATTACAAAAGTGATTATATCAGGTTGAAACAACTTACCCTGGGTTATGATGTTCCTCAAACCATGATTAAGAAGTTTGGAGTTGACGGTGTGAAATTCTACGTTCAGGGAATGAACTTGTGGACATATTCAAAATGGCCGGGTTATGATCCAGAATTTACAGGTGCGAATTCCGGAATTATACCGCTTTCAAAAAACATAACTTTTGGATTCCAGGTTAAATTCTAATCAAAACAGCAAAAAAGAAATTAGTATGAAAAAAATCAATTATAAAATAATAACAATCTGTTTGTTGGCAGGAGTGTTAGTGCAATCCTGTAAAAAACAGCTAGATATTCCTTCCAGGAGTTCAATCGATGCAGATCTTGCTTTAACGAATAAGGCTGGAATTGAGAATGCATTAAACTCAGTGTATTCTATCCTGAAAAGAGAAACACATTATGGCAGAGATTTATTTTCAATTTCAGAAGCAATGGCTGATGACGCATTTGCTAATAACCGATCAGCCAGGTTGATCAATGAAAACCGTAATGCCTCTGGTGCCAATGTACTTATCTGGGGTGGATCATACGGAGGAATTAATGAAATTAACCTTACACTGGCAGCTATTCCCGGTATAAAGGATGGTACAGCAGCAGATAAAACAAGATTGGAAGGTGAGCTTAAATTCCTACGAGCTTTGTTTTATTTCGACCTTGTAAAAAACTACTCTTATATCCCAACCTTTACTGTTCCTGCCCAGGACAAAGGTGGCGTAGTAATCAATCTTCAAGGATTTAATACACCTGACCCTGCGGTAGCTTATCGTCCTTCCAGAGCAACAATTGCAGCTTGCTATGCACAAATAATGGATGATTTATACAACTGTATGGCCTTACTTTCCGGTCCTAACCGTGGAAGAAACTACGCAAGCAAACATGCTGCGCTGGCATTGGGTTCAAGAATCAGACTTTATGAAGGTAATTGGGCTAAAGCAGATTCATTTGCTACTGCTGCTATTGCTTTAAACACATCAACTACCGGTATTGGAGGAATGACAACTACTGCAAACTATGTGGCCGGTTGGAGAGCTGCAGATCATCCAGAAGGTATCTTCCAGGTTTATTATGCTACATCAAATGAAAGTATCGGTCAGAATACTGCACTTTCTGCTACACATACAACTTTATCTGCACCGGGCGCATGGGATAAAACTAGACAAGGCCAGGGCGATTTAATGCCTAATGCTTTTCTTTTAGGTGAATTAGGTATCACAGGTCATAATTTTGCGAGCACCTTAAATTATACACCCCCTGCACTTCCTGCATCACAAGTACCGCCAACTCTTGTATACAGTAATGATATTCGTAACCGACTATTTGAATGGGGTGTAAATGCTTCCGGTAACTATGTAGAGTGTACAAAATGGATGGGCAAAAGCGGAGCAGCGCATTGGGATAACGTTGTAGTATTACGTTGGCCAGAATTGTACCTGAACAGGGCAGAAGCCAGGTATCAGATGGGTCAAGAAGCTCTTGCATGGGCTGATTTGAATGTTATCCGTACTGCACGTTACACAGGTTTTGTTGTACCTGGTGTACAGGATTTTACAGGCGCGGCACTGCTTAATGAGATATTAAGACAACGTCTTCTTGAGTTTACATTTGAAGGACAACGCTTCTACGACCTTAAGCGTTATGGTATTACCATAAACAAAGTTGTTCCTACAGGAACCTTTACTTTAACTGCTACCGACTTCAGACTTTTACCAAGGATACCAACTGGTGAAGTAGACGGTAATCCTAACATGGTACAAAACTTTGGCTATTAATTAAAAATTGAAAATACAAGACATGAAAAAATATTCATTATTTACATATATCGGGTTAACCGCCCTCTTACTATCTTCCTGTATTAAGGAAGACGATAAAACCTTCCAGGGAACGACGGTTGCAGAAATAGAATACTCCACTTTAAATACCAATGCAGTTGGTGTGACTTATCCAATTATTACAAGATACATCGATAAGGCTCCTTATGGCGGAAGACTATTTACTACTCCCCTCGATTCTACTATCAGAAGACTTAACAGTACTACGATTAAGATAAGAGTGAACCTGGTAGGGCCACAGTCTCCAAAGGATGAAACAGTAGCATACACGGTATTTACTACTACTGCTGTACCTTCAGTTGCTTTTGCTGCAACTCAGACCAATCAAACACCAACAAGAGCAGCCGCTACTTTAACTTTAGCTAGTGCGGTTGCAAACACTCACTACTTCATCGCCTCTACGGGATTTGTAACTATTCCCGCAAACAGTTCATTCGGTTATATCGATGTTGGTATACTCAATCCGAATGTTGCTGCTACAGAAGCAAGATTTGTAGGTGTGGAACTTGTGGCTGGTGGTACAGTAAAGCCTAATCCAAACTATAGCAAACTTGGAATAGCAATAGACCAACGTTAACATTATCAGAAATGGTATTATAAAAAAGAAGCCCGATTCATTTTTGAATCGGGCTTCTTTTTTAATATTTTCTATAATCCATTTTTCTTTGGCTTTGCTACTACTTTTTTTGGCGCTTTTGTGGGGGGTGGTGGAGGTTCATTACCGATTTCCTGTTTAATCTCTTCTATTTTCATATCGTTATAATCTTTTTGCATCCTACCATTTTTTCCCTCAGTTACCAGGTTTATCAATTCAAATAATTGCTTTAATGCGTTATCTGTGGCATTGGAAAATTTAAATTCCATGGTTGTTTGCAGGCTTTCATTTTCATACTTACCGCCATACACCATAAACTGGTCAAACATTTCAAGTAATTGCTGCTCTTCTTTTCCTGCCTTCTGGGACATTTTTTTACCTAATAGCATTTTAATCAATTCCTTCATATTTACATTCATCAGCATAGGGTATTCACTTTTTGACTGCAGCCATTCAGGAACTGGTCCAGTACTGCTCTTATTCAAAAAAGCATTGGCTACATCGGCAGACAGAGAAACAACTACCAAAGAATCATTAAAGCGAACAACCGGAATTGGTCCTTTCTTCATTTTCTCTTCTTTGCCACTTTTTAAAGAATCTATTAAATGATCAATACTTGCTTTTAATTCACCAAATTTTGTTTTATTGGTAATCTCCATGGCAGCCACTACTTGCATACCACCCATTTCCTTTGTTGTCGAATCCATGGAAGCACCTTCTTCAGCCTTTACAACAGCCAGCAGCATATTATTTCCTAATGCCGAATACAGGAGATTAATGTCAAAAGGCATTGGCTTTTTTAAATCATCCAGCATTTGCTTAAGGCCGGTTTGCTGAAGTAATTCCATACCCATTTGGGGGTTGTAAGAAACATTTATCATCCCCAATAATTTCCCTGCGGGTAGGCGACCGGATAACCGGGTGCTTATGGGAGCAATGGAATATTTTTGATATAAAGCTGCAACTTCAGCCACCACATAATTATTATTTACAACTACAATTTTTCCATTTTCAAAATTTACTGCAGACGTTTTGCTTCCGCCAATCAATCCTTTTAGTTTTCCTAATCCGGCACCAAACAAGCCAGCCATTTTATTACCGAAAAGTGGATTGGCTGTACCGTTATTCCATGTTCTTATATCAGCCGGGGTATTCATCAGGCTCACAAATTCTTTGTTTGCCTGCAAGCTGCTTTGAGAAGTTGGTGCCAGTAGACTGAAACAAATATTTCGTTGCGAGAGTTTAAGTCTCTGTTGTATTTCTAACTCTTTCTTCTCATAATCAGGTTGTGGGGTGTTATCGGTAGCAACTGCAACGGTGTCCAGATAAAGAACAGCAGAATCATTGATATACAGTGATTGTAATTCGTCTTTAATTTTACTGTCGTAAGAAGATGTAATTACAATTATTTCCTTGTTCCAGCCTAATGTCATTCCCTTTTCTGCCTGAATAATATTGTCGGTGCCAAATGTTTTTATTGCTTCATTATTTTCTTTATATAGCTCTTTCATCTTTGCAGTAAATACCTCTGCATTGCTGAGTTTTATAAAAATATTTACACCGGGATTAGGCGTTTCGTTTTGTGCATCATTCGTTACTACTACAAACACACCCGGAAAGAAATCGATTCCGGACTTTAAAGGTTCTTTCAGCAAGGTGGCAATAGGCATTTTATCACTCCTTAACATTTCCTGGTAAATGCCACTTTTTTGCAAAGTTTCAGCAGGTATTTTTCCCACTAAACGAACGACATCAAAGTTCATTACCAGCAGCGCATTACCTGGCAAATACTTAACTAAGGAATTTGTTTGAGCAAGAGTTGTCGCCTGCTGCACTAGAATAGCAGCAACAACTAAAATGAATTTTCTGGTCATCAGTTGTAAGGATTAAAATTTATAGTTCACTAATTCACTGGTGGCAATGGTCGTCTGCTCACCAGTAGAAAGTTTTTTTATATTGCAGGTATCATCTTTCAATTCCTTTTCGCCGATAATAATAACGTAAGGAATGTTTTTCTTTTCAGCATATTTGAACTGCTTATCAAATTTTGCTGTCTCATGATACAATTCGCTGCGTATGCCCTTGTTGCGTAATTGTTGCAGCAAGCCAAATGCTTTCCCGCTTTCTTTTTCGCCAAGGTTGAAGAATAAAACCTGTGTGCTGATAAATACATCTTCGGGAAATAATTTCAGCTCTTCCATCACATCGTAGATTCTATCCACGCCGAAAGAAATACCTACACCAGGAATATTGGGTACGCCGAATAAACTTGTAAGATCATCATAACGGCCGCCGCCACCAATGCTGCCCATTTGCGCATCTTCAGCTTTTACTTCAAATATTATTCCTGTGTAATAATTGAGACCCCTGGCAAGAGTGAAATCAATAGCCATTTCATCATAGGAGAAGCCTGCACCGTGTAAGGTAGATTCTATTTCAGCGATCCCTTTTTTCCCAGACTCGTTATTGCCAAGCAATTGCGCCACTTTTTCAAGCTTTTCTTCATTAGTGCCTGTTATCGATAAATATTTTTCAATAATATTAATTTGCTCAACACTAAGTCCTCTTTGTGTAAGTTCTTCTTTTACTTTATCCAACCCAATCTTATCAAGTTTATCAATAGCAATGGTAATAGCTATCATTTTATCTGCACCACCGCATAGTTCAGCAAGCGCAGTTAGTATTTTTCTGCTATTAATTTTTATAGTGACAGCAATTTTTAATTTGGCGAAGACAGTAGCATAAATAGTTGCCAGTTCAATTTCATTGAGAAGTGAATTACTTCCCACCACATCTGCATCACATTGATAAAATTCACGGTATCTTCCTTTCTGCGGTCTGTCGGCTCTCCATACAGGCTGTATCTGGTAGCGTTTAAAAGGAAAAGTCAATTGCCCATGATTCATCGCCACATATCTTGCAAAGGGGATAGTAAGATCATATTTTAAGGCTCTTTCCGTAATACCTTTTACATTTTTCCCATCCAGCACTTTTTCAAAATCTTCCCTCAGTTGTTTTTCTTTCTCCTTATTATCAAGACCATTATTCAGAATTTTAAAAATCAATTTATCTCCCTCTTCTCCGTATTTCCCCATCAGCGTTTCCAAATTTTCCATTGCCGGTGTTTCCAACGGTTGAAAGCCGTATAGCTCAAATATATTCCTGATGGTATTGAGAATATAATTTCTTTTACGAACTACATCTGGTCCGAAGTCTCTTGTTCCCTGTGGTAATGACGGTTTTGCCATGTTACTTGTTGCTGGTTTCCTGTTGTTGGTTATTTACTACCACAACATCTTTTTGTTTGTTTTTATATTTCTCAATTATTTTATCACACACTTCGTCAATCATTTTATATACTTTATGATAGCCGTCTTCTGCTCCGTAATAAGGATCAGGTACATCCATATTTTCGCCGGGATAAAGTTCATTCATTAGTAAATCAACTTTGCCGGCATTAAATTTTTTGCCTGCCATTCTTTTTATTTCCTCCAGCACATCACCGGCCAGTGCATATATTTTGTCGTACACATCAAAATCGCCTGCAGTAAATCTTCTTGCACGCTGACTACAGATATCAATGCCATTCAACTTTGCAACTTTTTGAGAAAGCCTGTGCGGAGCATCGCCTGTATGATAACTATTAGTGCCCGCACTTTCCACACTCCACTTTAATCCGGCCTTAAAGGCCTTGTCCTGCAAAATGCCTTCTGCCAGCGGACTGCGGCAGATATTTCCAAGACAAACCATCAAAATTTTCATTGTGCAAATATAGCTATGAGTTTTCAGTTGTAAGCTAGTGCAAAGCCGTATTGTGAATGTCGTTGAATTCACCGAAGCAAGGAAGGATGCGATGAAAAACTGCAGCCGGTAACATAATAATTCGTATCCTAAAGTATAGTTTGCCAGCAATAGGATAATTACGGATTAGTGCCTTGCCATTCGGCGATCAAATCTATTAACTGGGTTAAAAGAAACTTATGGATTTATAGGACTCTCTGCATCTAATTATCAAACAGCGCCACCATGACAAACAAAGAAATTCTTCAATCCGATGTACTCGATATTATCTTCGAGAACCGCAACAAAGTTTATGGAGCCTATGCTATCCGGAGGGGATATAATAACCGGATGCTGATTGCACTTGGTTCAGGCATGTCTGTTATTCTTCTTTTGATTTTTATAAACGGATTCAAGACAACTCAAGCGTTATCGGCACCAATACCCATTGCCCAGGAAAAAATAGTGGTACGGGAAATAAAGATGCCGGTAGAAAAGCCAAAAGAAATAGAACAACCCAAGGAAACGGTAAAACAAAAAACAGTGCAGCCAAAAATGGCCACCGTGAAGTTTACAACACCACCGGAAATAAAAGATGATAATAAAGTAAAGGAAACAATGGTGGCGGTTTCTGATATGGATAATAAAAAGATTGCAGATGTTACCGGTGTTGGTACGAAATTTAATGGCATTGCCACAGAACCAGAGAAACCTCTTGGAGAACCAGGAAATGGCACTGCTAAACCAGCTGAACCAAAACAGTCCGACTTTGTGGTGATGGAAAGGGAACCGGAATTTCCGGGTGGTGCCGCAGCTTTGAAAAAGTTTCTGGGAAACAACTTAAGCACTCCAGATGAGCTAAATGCAGGTGAGAAAAAAGTGGTGCAGGTTAAGTTTAAGGTTGATAAGGACGGTACCGTAACCGGGGTGGAAATACTTACGAGCGGTGGTAATGATTTTGACAGGGAGGTAGTACGGGTGTGCAAAAAATGCCCAAATGGAAGCCCGCCATTCAGAATGGAATTAACGTTCCTGTGAGCTATGTGCTGCCTGTAACATTTATCGGGCTGGAAGAGTAAAATTTAATAATTTGCTTTCCCTATTTAAAAGAAAATGAATGTTTGAAGAATACGAGAAAAATAAAAAGAAAGAAGTATCGCTGATGAGGTCTCTGCTGGATTACGGCATGGGCATCATCATTACTATAGCGGGTGTCTTCTTTCTATTCAGAGAGAAATTCAACCTGCCTTTAAATAAAACTTACCCGCCTGATTATATAGACAAAATATTGGGTGGGATATTTATTCTATATGGAGTGTGGAGAACATACAGGGGTTACAAGAAAAATTACTTTAAATGATTGGCAGAGGCACTATTAAGTTTACCGGTTGTATTATTTTTTTTATTTGTTGGTTGTTTACAGCTTGCAAATCATATGATCAACAGGAGAAGGAAAGACCGGATACTCCATTGCGGGGATCAATAAACGTAAGTGCCGATGAGTCGTTTAAACCGGTGATTGATGAAATGAAGAAGATATACGAAGCCAATCATCCGGGTACTGCAATAAACATTGTTTATAAGCCGGAAGCAGAATGTTTTAAAGATTTGCTGACAGATAGTATAAGGATGGTAATTGCAACAAGAGATGTAAGTGAACAGGAAAGGGAGGAGATTATTGATTCACTGCACATAGGCCCCAGCAGTTTAAGAGTAGCAAGAGACGGTATCTCCGTAATTGTAAATCCGGCAGAAACAGACACGATGTTTACAATGGCGGAGATAAAGGATATCCTCAGAGGAAGATATAATAAAACGTTAATACCTGTTTTTGACGGATTAAAAGCAACCAGTACGGTACGTTTTATCATCGATTCAATATTGCGTGGTGATTCGCTTACGCCAAAGGCGATGGCAGCACGCAGCAGCGAAGCAGTAATAGATTATGTCTCTAAAAATACAGGAGTAATTGGTTTTATAGGGGTAAGCTGGATAGGAAACCCTGAGGATACTGCCCAGCTGAGTTTTTTGAAAAAAGTTAATGTTTGCTCAATAGAAAGCACGGACAGGCCGGATTCCTATTGCAAAGCGTACCAGGCAAACATTTATTTCAAACGCTATCCTATGGTACGGGATTTGGTTTATGTACTGAAGGAAAATTACACTGGCCTGGGAACAGGATTTGCCAACTTTATAAGTGGTGAAATAGGGCAGATAATTTTTAACAGATCTTACCTGGCACCCACCTTAAAAAATCTTGGTATGAGGCCGGTAAGACTTAGGGAGTAAAAGAGGAGTTAGTTATATTTACAAACTTTAAAAGAAGAAGAAAATGAAGAAAACCGTAATCACATTTTTAGTTGCTGGTTTGTTTATAACCAGCCTAAAAGCACAGACTATACAGGAGGGTATGAACCACCTGTATGCTGACAGATTTAAAAGTGCCATTGGCGTTTTTGAAAAATTATTAGCCGCTAATCCTAATAATATTGAAGCAACCTATTGGTTGGGACAAGTTTATTTTGATATGGATGATAATGTAAAAGCCCGCCAGGTTTATCAGAAAGCATTGGAAACAAATGGCAGCGCGCCATTAATACTGGTGGGATTAGGTCATGCTGATTTGCACGATAATAAAACTACTGATGCCCGTCAGAAATTTGAAGCGGCAATAACTGCAGCAACACCTAATGCGAAGAAAGGGCCGGATCAGTTAGTGCTTACCGCTATTGGCAGAGCTAATGTGGATGCTAAAGCTGGTGACTTTAACTATGCCATCGAGAAATTAAAACAGGCAGTAGATAAGGGCGAAAAAAACACGGAAACCTTACTTCAATTAGGTAATGCATATCGTAAGGCCCGCCCGGGTGAAGGTGGTGGCGAAGCCTTTCAGACTTATAAAAAAGCATTGGAGATCGATCCGAAATTTGCAGTGGCAGATTTGCGCCTTGCTAAACTATTCGAATCTCAGAAAAACTGGGAACTCGTGTTGGAATACTTGAACAGCGCTGTAAAAAGAGATCCAAGGTTTGCCCCGGCTTATTATGAATTATTTTTCTATAACTTTTTCCGGGCCCGTTATCCTGAAGCAGAAACAGAATTGAACAAATATGTTGCGAACTCAGATCCAAGCTGGGAAATAGAATACCTGCAAGCCCAGCTTTTGTGGGCAAAGAAAGATTATGCCGGAGCTATAGCAAAAGGGGAAGCTGTAATGGCAATTACTGGGGATAAAACAAAGCCTAAATTATATAAATTAATGGCAGATGCTTTCTTTCAGAAAGGAGATTATGCTAACGCCAAAAAGAGTATAGACAAGTATTTTGGAAAAGAGAAAGTAGAAGATCAGATTGCAAAAGATTACCAATTACTTGCTGAAATATTATTAAAAACTGGTGGTACTAATGATGAAGTATATAATGTGTATGTAAAAGGCGCAACAGTAGATACCGTACTTACTTCAAAGATTGATTTCTTAAAACAGGGAGCTGCTTATTTTAAAACAAATAAAATAAGGGACAAAGAAGGTGACATTATCCAAAAGATAATTGAACTAAAACCAAAGCCTACCATCAATGATTACTTTGATATGACTCTGGCCCGTTATTTCACACCGGACTATGTGAAATCAAGAGATGTTGCTTTAGTTATGGTAGAAAAATTTCCTGACCAGCCTTATGGGTATGAATGGGCATTTAACAGTAGTCTCGCACTGGCTACTGACACCTTAAAACCCGAAGCTACCAGGGATTCAATAAAAACAGCTATGACTGCACCGGATGCTTTGAAAATGTTTGACTTTACCAAAGCCGATACAGTGAAGTATAGAAAGCAGTATTTAAGTTCTATAAGATTTTTGGCACAATACTCTTATAACGTCGCGAAAGACAAAGAAAAGTCCATAGAATATTTTACAAAATGGCTTGAAGTGGATCCTGCAAATGCAGCAGCAATCAATGGCTATATTGAACAAATAAAGAAAATGCCTGCGCCTAAGCAATCGGCCAGTGGGACTAAGCCAAATGCATCATCAGGAAAGGCGATAATCACTTCCACCAAAGTGGTTGCGAAATCGTCTCCATCGACCAATTTAAAAACAATGTATACAAAAGCATAAAAACTCGGTTTTCTTCTTTTACAATGAAAATCCCTTGCTGTAACAGGCAGGGGATTTTTCTTTTAGGACAAATAGTCACTGCAAGGTCATATTTAGTTAAGGTATTTTCAGTTGCTCGCCTTATTTTTGCCAACAGAGTAAAAACCTATGTTTCACTTACTTCAAACTAATCTGAACAGTGCCTCTTCCAGCTCCTATTTACCCGTTGGTATCCAGGTTATTATAGCTGTTGGCCTGATAGTTTTCCTCACAGTTGTAACACATTTGCTAGGGCCAAAAAGAAGAACGGCCGATAAGCTTCAAAATTTTGCCAGTGGTATTGAAAGCCATGGTGATGCACGCCAGCCAATGGCCATCAAATATTTTTTGACCGCTATCTTATTTGTGCTTTTCGATGTGGAGGTTATATTCTTTTATCCCTACGCTGTAAACTTTAAAGGATTGGGTTGGGATGGTTTTTGGGCTGTATGTATGTTCGTTGGATTCTTCCTTTGTGGGTTTATATATATTATTAAAAAAGGTGCTTTAAAGTGGGAAGACTAGAGATTGATGAATAATTAAAAAATTGATAATTAATAATTGCTTGAACTTCAAAGGAGCCTTTGGAGTTATTATATAGAGGACAATTATTAATTATTAATTATTAATTCTTAATTATTATGGCAAGACCCGTATCATATAACTTAATTCAAAAGCCGCTGGTAGACGATATCAGCATGGTGGATATGCCCGAAGGGCAGCAAGGTGAAGGCTTTTTTGCTACCAAACTCAGCGATGTGATTGGACTGGCACGAAAGAACTCTATCTGGCCTTTGCCATTTGCTACTTCCTGCTGCGGTATCGAATTTATGGCTACCATGGGTTCACATTACGATTTGGCCCGCTTTGGCTCAGAAAGGGTAGGCTTTTCTCCCCGCCAATGCGATCTGCTGATGGTAATGGGAACTATTGCTAAAAAAATGGGTCCGGTTGTAAAGCAGGTGTACCTGCAAATGGCTGAACCTCGTTGGGTAATAGCTGTAGGAGCCTGTGCTTGCAGCGGTGGTATTTTTGATAGTTATAGTGTGCTACAGGGAATAGACCAGGTGGTGCCGGTTGATGTATATGTGCCGGGTTGCCCTCCTAGACCAGAGGCGATTATTGATGGAGTAATGAGGGTGCAGGATTTAGTGGGTAAAGAAAGTTTGAGAAGAAGAAATGGACAGCAGTATAAAGGGTTGTTAGAAAGTTACGGAATTCAGTAGGCATGGAGATAAGATACCCGGAATTAAAAACAAGAATTCAATCGACTTTTATAAATTCGGTATTGATGATTGGGTTGATGTTTTTAGCGTCAACAATCCTGGAAAAGATAAACCCATCCCAGGAAGAGGATGATGGATGGATAAGAGCAGTTATTTTTATTTCCATTTGGGGTATTTATGAACCAATATCAATGGTTTTCGGAAGTACTTTGGGAAACTACCTGATGAACATTAGAGTGAAGAAAGCCACTGATATAAATGAAAGAATAAACCTTCTGCAGGCATATATAAGATTTGTTGTTAAGCTTTCTCTAGGCTGGATTTCTTTTTTGACAATTCATGGCAATAAAGAAAGAAGAGCAAGTCATGATTTTGCAGCAGGAACAGTGATGATCGAAAAATAATTAAGATTACAAATGGCACTGACCAACGAACATATAAAACAAAGATTGTCGGATAAATTTCCAGAGCAGCTGACTGCCTTCGAGGAACCGTACGGTATGCTCACTTTTGAAGCACCAAAGGAACTAAACCTGAAAGTGCTTAATTTCTTATTCGATGATGAAGAATTGAAATTTCGTTTTATGACAGATTTGTGCGGCGTTCACTATCCCGATAACAAAGGAAAAGAACTGGCAGTAGTTTATCACCTTCATAACCTGGAAGACAATATCCGCATCCGTTTTAAAGTATTTACAAATATTAATCAACCCGATATTTATACAGCTACAGGATTATTTTCTGCCGCTAACTGGATGGAAAGAGAGACATACGATTTTTACGGAGTAAATTTTGTTGGTCATCCTAACCTCAAGAGAATATTGAATGTAGATGAAATGGATTATTTCCCGATGAGGAAAGAATTTCCATTGGAAGATTCTACAAGAATTGACAAGGATGATGAAATGTTTGGAAGAGGCGGCACACAAGGTTTTGGAACAGACACAAACGAAAGAGATAATCGGGAGACTGTTATTGCCGAGAATGAAAAGAATGATGAGACAGGAAGGCCGATAGTATAGGAAACAAGGTGATAATGTGTAAATATGAAAAGGTGATAATGATATTGTAGTTAGGGAGACAATTTTCACATTTCCACATCTTCAAATTTTCAAATTTTTATGTCAGAACAACATATCAAATTACCAGAAGGCTCGATTGAGAAAACCACCACCACGCTAAACCTGGGGCCAACCCATCCGGCTACGCATGGTGTGATGCAGAATATCCTGGAACTGGACGGTGAACGTATTGTTTCTACCGAACAGACCATTGGTTATATACATCGTGCATTTGAAAAAATTGCCGAGCGCAGACCACTCTACCAGATTACCACACTGACTGATAGAATGAACTATTGTTCTTCTCCTATCAATAATATGGGCTGGCATCTTACCTGCGAAAAATTGCTGGGCGTAAAAACGCCGAAAAGAGTTGACTATCTCCGTGTCATCATTATGGAGCTGGCAAGAATTTCTGATCACCTTATTTGCAATTCCATTGTGGGTGTGGATGCGGGTGCTTACACCGGCTTCCTGTACGTAATGCAATACCGTGAGTTGATTTATGAAATATACGAAGAAGTTTGTGGTGCAAGATTAACAACCAACATGGGTCGCATTGGTGGCTTCGAAAGAAATTTCAATGACATTGCTTTTCAGAAGTTAGAAAAATTTTTAGCAGAATATCCGAAGGTGTTGAAAGAGTTTGAAAATCTTTTTCAGCGCAACAGGATTTTTATGGATAGAACCAAAGGCACAGGAGCTATCAGTGCAGACCGTGCATTGAACTACGGTTTCACTGGTCCGAACCTGCGTGCAGCGGGTGTTGATTACGATGTACGTGTGCATACACCGTACAGCAGTTACGAAGATTTTCAATTTGATATACCTGTAGGAACTACCGGCGATAATTATGATCGCTGGCTGGTGCGTGGAAAAGAAATGTGGGAGAGCCTTAGTATTATTGAACAGGCTTATCGCAAGGTGCAGGAATTTAAAGGTGCGGAGGCAGATGTATATCATGCCGATGTACCGGAATATTATTTGCCGGAAAAGCCCGACGTGTACACGAAGATGGAAGCACTGATTTACCATTTCAAAATTGTAATGGGTGAAACAGAAATTCCGAAAGGCGAAGTGTACCAGGCAGTAGAAGGTGGTAACGGAGAGTTAGGATTTTATTTAATCAGCGATGGTGGGCGGTCGCCCTATCGTTTGCATTTCCGCAGGCCTTGTTTTATTTATTACCAGGCTTTCGAGGAGTTGACAAAAGGTTCTATGCTGAGCGATGCGATTATGACATGAGTAGTTTGAATTTGATTGCTGGTGAGTTGGATGCTTAAGAAAAGTAAAAAATTAAAAAATCAAAAGGGAAAGCCGGGCTTAACATTTTGAATTTTGACTTAATATGGCGAAGTTTTCAGACGATAAGATGAAAGAGGTTCAACGGATAATTAACTTTTATCCGGAAGGAAAGCAGAAGAGCGCTGTTATTCCTGTGTTGCATTTAGCGCAACAGGAATTTGGTGGCTGGCTTAGTTCAGAAACAATGGACTATGTAGCATCACTTTTGCAACTGGAACCAATTGAAGTATATGAAGTAGCTACTTTCTACAGCATGTACAATTTGAAACCAGTTGGCAAATACATGTTTGAAGTCTGCCAGACAGGGCCTTGCATGCTCAATGGCAGCGATGATATTGTAAAATATATCTACGACAAACTTGGCATCAAACCAGGCGAAACAACAACAGATGGTTTGTTTACTTTGAAAACGGTGGAGTGTCTTGGAGCTTGCGGTTATGCGCCAATGATGCAGATGGGGAAAAATTACAGGGAGCACCTGACGAAAGAAAAAGTGGATGCTATCATAAATGAGTGTCGCAATAACCTTGCTATAAATAATTAATATGAAGTGTTGTCTTGCCATATTATTATCGATGATTGCTGTGTTTGCAAACGCACAATCAAATGATAAAGTACAAGTTCTGGCAAGAACAAAATTGCTGGAGCAAACAGTATTTGGAACAAAAGACAGTCTAACATTAGAAGAACTTTTTGCCAAAACAATGACCTACGGTCATTCAAGCGGCAAAATTGAAAACAGGGATGATGCTATAAAAAATATTGTAAAGAACAAATCAGTTTATACAAAATCAAATGATTTAGCTGGCTATGATGTAAAGAGTAATGGAGATTCTATAGTTACAACACAAATATTTAAGGCGACAGAGAAAAAAGCCGATGGAACAGAATCGCAATTAAATATTTCTATAGAGCTGGTATGGGCAAAAGAGCAAAAGAAATGGAAGGTATTTAGAAGACAGGCTATAAAAAATCTATAATGAAAAATTTTAAATCAATTCTTTTTATTGTTTTACTGTTATGTGCAGGGAGAGTAGCTGCACAATCTGCCCGTGACGAACAGGAAATAACCGAAAAAACCGAATTGCTGAGTGCTACTATTTTCGGAACAAAAGATAGTATGACACTGGAGCACCTGTTTGCTTCCAAAGCAAGTTATGGCCACTCACATGGCAACCTGCAAACAAGAGAGGAAGCGATTAAAAGCATATCGAAGAATAAATCAGTTTACAAGAACAATTCGGTAAAAGATATTAAAGTTTTGTTTGCTTCAAAGAAGACAGCTATTGTAAGATATTTGTTTGATTCAGATGAAAACAAAACGGACGGAACCATAACACCACTACGCTTTAGTATGATGCTGGTTTGGGTAAAAGAAAAAGGTAAGTGGAAGCTATTTGGAAGACAAGCAGTAAGCCGCACATAAATCGAGTAAAAAATAATAACCATGCAAGGAATAACACCATATCTCAATTTCGACGGAAACGGATCTGAAGCGCTACAGTTTTATTGTAAAGCACTTGATGGGCAGGTTTTGTTTCAGCAGACATTTGGCGATTCTCCTATGGGTGCAGAAACTCCGGAGGAGTTCAAGAATAAGTTGATGCATGCCACATTCCAGTGCGAAGCAGGTTCTTTTATGGCATCTGACTTACCTCCGGGATTTGAAATGAAAAAGGGTAATAACCTTAGCCTTTCCTTGCATTTTGATTCAGTAGAAAAATTGGAAAAAGCATTTAATGGGTTAGCAGAAGGCGGTACGGTAACGATGGCCCCTGCAGAAACATTCTGGGCACTTCGTTTTGGTATGCTGATAGACAAGTATGGATTTAACTGGATGGTTAATATGGATAAACCACAGCCATAAAAGTGAAATCGCTTTTTACGATAGTATTGTTCTTTATAAGTTTGACAGTTGTTGCACAAACGGATTCTACAAAGTTGGTTGCAACGGTAAAAGAATTTCACCAGGCATTGGTAATTGGTAATACCATTTCTATCAATCAGCAAACAGACAAGGTGCTGAGCTATGGACATAGCAATGGCTGGATAGAAACAAAAGCTGAGATGATAAAAAATCTGGAAACAGGTTATATGAATTACAACAGTATTAAAGAGGACAGTATCAAAGTGATGATAAATGGGAATATGGCGAACGTGCGGTTTGTGGCCGATATAAATGCAACACTAAATGGAACAGCCGGCAACTTTCATTTGAAAGTGCTGGAAGTGTGGGTGAGGAAGGGGAAAAGATGGCTGTTGTTTGCGAGGCAGGCGGTGAAATAAATTGGTTTTTATAAATTATTTATGGCAAAAAAATATTTAAATTTTTGGGCTGCGGTTTTGAGCAGTATTGTTCTGATGTCCTGTGCAGTTTCTTATTCGGGTTTAAAGTTCAAGAATAATGTCACTTTAACAGAAGGAGAGGATTATTTCATGACCAAGGACGGTGTTAAACACCCCTATAAGGAAATCGATGGTTTTAAATTAACTAATCTTGGTAGCTAATTGAAGAAGAATAACATACCAATTACGGCAGAGGAAATTATTGAATACAGGGCAACATATAATTATAGCAAGAAGCTTAAAGTCGTAAAACAATTTAGAAAGGCCGATAGATATTTTGCAGAGAAACTGGTTGCTGGAAAGATTAACGTTTATCTTTTCTCAGACTCCTATATGTCAGGGGATATGAAAAATCATACAAGCAACAGGTATTATGTACAAAAAGGAGATGTTGGTCAACTTGTGATGCTTATTCCTCAAAATGGAAAAAGTGAAATATATATGATGCTGTCTGATTATGGCCCTTCTAAAACAATAATGGACAATTATCTTAAAAAGAAGAAGTCTGTTGACATAAAAGAAGTGGTAGAAGCAATTAATGTATATAATACTCAATAAAAAGAAAAGACTTATTAATGCTCTTATGTAAGGGCAATCCAAATATGGCAAGAAAATTATTATTAGAAAAAGCTCACATTGAAAACATCAGGCTTTATGATGTGTACCGCCGTGAAGGTGGTTATCGTAGTGTAGAGAAGGCATTGAAAACAATGACGCCGGATGCGGTTACTGATGAGGTAAAGAAAAGCGGACTTCGTGGCCGTGGTGGTGCGGGTTTCCCTACAGGTATGAAATGGAGTTTCCTTGCCAAGCCGGAAGGAGTCTTTCCAGCACAGTGGGATCCGAAGCTTGGAATTCACGTGACTTGAAGTCGCGGC
>JADMIO010361630.1_pt1 | contig 29205 bp, 29 predicted proteins | sample 8958161 | NCBI WGS metagenome assembly JADMIO01 (sample SAMN16585339, study PRJNA669376) | soil metagenome | isolation source: Crop rotation soil | place: USA: Cullars Rotation, Alabama | collected 2011 | reverse complement strand
GTCGGGCTTATCTAAGATTTGCCCGCCGGTGAAAGAGAAGTCTCCGGGCGTGATGGGAGTGGAATCGGCACTAAAGAAGATACGGCGTGGGCCGTCCGAGGAAAACAACTCTACTTGGTTGGCGGGGCCGTAGGGATCCGGGAATGGCCCGGTGGGGGACGTCGGACTGTACGCCAGCGAGGCCGGCGCTGCCGCCACCGTGTAGGCGCCGGAGGCGGCCGAGTGTCCATGAGTTTCACCGGCGGTGTGAACGGCCAAAGTTCCGCGGAGCAGTCCGAGATGGAAGAACCGATCGCTCGCGCCAGCGTTTTGCAAAACTACCAGCCGATTGTTGGCGAGCACGTTGCCGCTGGCAATCAGTTCCAGCGGATCCTGGGTGCCGTTTTGCAGATTGGTGGAAGCAGCGAGAATGGTCACCCCGGTGTTGTTCAAGACAAACAAGTCGTAATCGTTGCTTGAGGCACCGAGGGGATCAGCCCACCAAAGACCGACAACCTGCAAGCCGGAGCTGATAATACCGTCATAAGTAGTGGTACCGAAGCTGTGTATCTTTCCGGAGGGTAAGGGGCTGCCGCCAGGAACTCCGCTGAAATCGCTCTCGTACGTGCCCGAGGTACCGCTGTCTTCGCTGCCTTCGTTTCCAGTCGCAGAAAAATAAAGCGCGCCCGAAGTAACAACATCGTTGACGGCTTGCGTAACGACGCCGCCCTGGCTGGTCGAGATTACCGAGGAAGTTTGGCCATCCTGGAACGGCGTTTCTACAAAATAGAAGACGTCGTCCACAAGTATGTCGCAGCCGGCGGTCCGCAGGTCGCGAATGTTCTGAGCAAAGCTGGCGATGCCATTCGCGGCAGTCGCGAAGAGAAGCGCGGCTCCGGGGGCCATGTCGTGAATGATCTCCAACATGGCCGTGCCTTCGTCGCCGGAACCAGATTGTCCGGGAAGCACAGTGACGCAAGGCGGCGTGCCGCAGGTGGGCGGAAGATCGCCCAAGGCTTGACTGAGAGCGAGGCTCGTCACTCCGTCAGACAGCACACCAATCTTGACACCAGAGCCGGTCACGCCGAAGGCCCCGCGAGCGTCAAACGTGCGATGAGCTATGTCGCCTTCGGTCTCGACGCTTCCCTGCCCCAGGGATGGAATTCCGATGGTTGAAAGCGTGGTCCCGAGTCGACGTCGTAGACTTCGAGCGCGCGCGCGGGCATCGGAGCGGTGGAAGGTATCGAAGTGCACGTTCTCGCCACGCGTGGCGAAACGTTGCCGTGGGGAAATGAAAACGACTTCAGGCATCGTGGCGACCGGTTCGAGTTGCTGAGGAGGGACCATGGCGCGAATGCTGCGGAGCTGGCGGTTCACGTGAAGGACTTGCACGACCGCAGCAGTGAGGCGATCGAGCAGATCATCAGTCACGTTCGCTACCATCTCGACAGCCAAATTGTTGGCTGAGTCAAGTTCCACCCCGGTGTAGAGGTAGGGAACGCTGGGCGCTGCAGGCTCTCCAGCCAACATGCGGGACGTATAAAGAAGATTGGAGTCGATTTTCCGCTGGGCCGGGGTGCGTGCGGCCTTCTCCAGTTGCAGGGCCTGAATCTGTTGCGCAGCCGCGGCACTGAGGGCATTGGATCCGATGCTAGAGCTTTCCGCAGTTGACGCGACCAGATCGGGGGCCACCTTCGGCTGGAATCTATGAAACTGCAAATCAGTTGGAGCTTGCGCGTTCGAGAGGCTAATACCGCGCAAAAGTAGGAGGGTGGTGACGAAAAAAAGACGGGAGAATCGTCGGCGTAAGCCGTCCATCGCTGACATGGAGATGCCTCAAAAGCAGGTTGCCTGGGAGCGCCGCGCGATGAGGATCAACGCTCAAGAGGATCGTGATACAGGCGAGCTATCTCAGCAACGGTACGAATGGCGCAGCGCGGGAAGTCGATTTTGCACGCGTTGGATAGGAGGGATGCAGAAAATAGATGACGCCTCGCCGGAAGGGAGCGAACCTTTGGTGCGATTGTTGAATCTGAAGAATGGCGTACGGGAGTACAAAGTGAACATGGGGCTAGAAATCGTGCTAATGATGCTGAGAAATCCGACTGATCCGATACCGGATCCGAGGCCGCTGCCCAACCCTGACCCCGAACCCGAGCCTGGCAGCGATCCTGACGTAACTCCTCCCATCAATCCGGAACCGTTGCCGGCGTTTCAGGTCTAAACGTCAGTCTTCAGTCTTTCTTCAGTGAGCAGGGCTCGCCTGAGCAATCTTTCTTGGGATGCTGTTTTCGATCGCCGGCGGATTGTGGCTCGGGACTGGGCCGCCATGCAGGCTCAACTGGCCGAGGCGACACAAATTGATAGCATCGCCCAGAATGCGGGTTGCCTCCTGCGGGGCGTGAAATCCCATGGAATTCTCGGACATCACGAAATCGATCATGAACTGTCCCTTGCGCTGATACTCGCGAGCCGAGGCAAGTTGAACATCGGTCGCGCCCTTATCTTTCCCGGTTTTGATGTCGTTAATCAGGTCGACCAGCGCATCGAGCGCCGTGTTGCGCAAATTGAAAAACGTGTCCTGGATATCCTCAACACGCGCTTTCAACTCTTCCTCCGGGAAGTGATGGCACGTCTGGCACGAGCGATTTACCTTCAGCAGCGGACTGTTCACGTGGTGATCGCTGATCTTCAGGCCGCCCTGGCGCATATAGGGCATATGGCAATCGGCGCAAGCGACGCCAGAACGCGCGTGAACGCCCTGGTTCCACATCTCAAACTCCGGATGACGCGCCTTGATGAGCCCAGCACCGCTCTCGGGATGGTCCCATTCTTTAATCTTCTGCTCGTCTTCAACAGCGATGATGTTTTCGACTTTCAGCCCCTTCCCCCAGGGGAAGGTGAGGCGCTTATTCGGCGGCTGAAAATAGTAAGTCACGTGACACTGGCCGCAAACGAATGAGCGCATTTCCTGGCGAGTTGCCATGGTGTTCACGTCGTAATTCTGGACACCCTGAGAGGCTTTCAGGGCGCGAATGCCTTCGATAAATGCGGGGCGTGTCACCCGGAGTTGCATATTTTTCGGATCGTGGCAGTCGATGCAGGCGACTGGATGCTTCACCTGCTCGCGAATCTGCTGGTAAGTCATGTGCGAATCGCTGATGACGTTGAATCCCTTCATGATGTCGCCATCGCCGAGTTTGAGATACGTCGTCACCATCGAAGCATGGCAATTGATGCACATGGCGGGCGGAGCAAACTTTTGGCGTTCGGTGAAGGTCTGGTCGTCGAGCATGTAGGCGTGGCCGCGGCGCTCGCGGTAGTCGGCCGAGAAAGAATAGCCAGCCCAGATGGTTTTCAGGCGCGGATCTTGCTCCAGTTTTGAGCGTGCTACAACGGAGCGCGGGTCAGCGGCGGTGGGCGAGTGAGGCAGGCCTTCGCTTCCGCCGTATTTTGTCCGCTGCATGTCGGTCGTGCGTTCATACAGGTCGTATTGCAGGGGAAAGTCCTTGGCCCAGGTAGCGGGATCGTCGATGGTGTCGTTGAGTTCGACCACGCGATAGAAGGGATTCTTCCCTTCCTGCTTGCGTTCGAAAATATTCACGAGCAGAGCTGTCACGGCAACGGTAGAAATTGCTGCCAGCATGATTACGGCGAATACAAGTTTTCGGGAGCGGGCTGATTCCGGATTAGCGTTGCTCATGAGGACTCACTTTTGGTAGTTGGTCAGAGAGGCCGACGCAGACTCCGAGTGGCCAACTGAGTTGTGGCAGCGCGTGCACTGCAGTCCCTCGGCTTTGCCATGAACGATGTTGCCATCGATCGCGGATGTAATGGAATCGTGACAGCGCCGGCAGGCATTCTCGGCGATCTGGTGATCGAACCTGGTGATCTCGATAGTGTCTGGGTACCGGCCCGAGGTGAAATAGAACGAATGCCAGAAGCCGTTATTCGCTTTTACGGCATACTTTCCGACGATGTTATGAGGGGTGTGGCAATCGTTGCAGGTCGCCACTGAATGATGGCTCGATTTCAGCCAGGCATCGTATTGCGCCCGCATGACGTGGCAGTTTGTACAGGCCGCGGGATCGTTGGTGAGATACGAGTATCCCTTCGCGTAAATGAAGGTGTAGGCGCCCAGCCCAACGGCAACGCCGAGCAGCATAGCCATGGAGATCACAGTTGCGGACGAGCGTCGCATCGGTGCCTCTGGTTCGGATCAGCAGAGCTAGGCCGGTAACCTAAGAGGATACAACGTTCACATGGAGGTGTGCCACAACAGAGCGGGAGGATTACTGGTCTTACGGTCAGGCACGCGCGGCGCTGGCTTCGGCGGCCCCTTTCTTTTCTGAGGCTGCCAGGCGAGCTTCGGCGCCGCCTTCCAGCGTCAGATCGCGTTGGCCGAACGAAACACCGATCTTCTTCAGGAAGTCGTTCGGAGGAGTTCCGCCCGCGAAGATCCAGACAAAGTCATTCGGGATTTGCTGGATGGAACCCTGCACGTTCAGGACGGCGCAATCAGGTTTGAATTCGACTGGATTGGAATTGAATAGCACTTTGACTTTTCCATTGCGCATGCACTCCAGCATGCGCTTCTCGTTGCGGTCCTTAATGCGGCTGAACCGCGCGCCACGATAGGAAAGCGTGACGCGATTGCCCACCTGCTCAGCGAGTCCCATAGCGGCTTCAACGGCGCTGTCGCCGCCGCCGATTACAAGGATATGTTTGTTGACGTAGTGATCCGCTTCAATGAGGCGATACATGACCTTGGGAAGCTGCTCGCCGGGAACGCCGAGTTTGCGAGGCTCTCCGGCGCGGCCGAGCGCGAGCACAACCGCACGAGAGTGATATTGGTTATTCACGGTGGAGACGCACAAGATTCCGTTCGCATCTCGCGTGATGCCCTCGACTTTCTCGCCAGTAGAGACGTTGAAATCGGAGCGGTTAAGGATCATGTCCCAGAAGGCCAACAGGTTCTCTTTGCTAAGCTGCAATTTCTTGAACTTCCCGTACATAGGAAATTCCACAGGACTGGTCATGACCAGTTTCTGACGCGGGTACTTGGCCACGGTTCCGCCGACTTCATCGCGCTCGATGGTGATGTAATTCAACTTCCTTTCTATTGCTCGCAGGGATGCGCTAATTCCAGCTGGGCCGGCACCGACGATCAATACGTCATAAAGATTCGAAGCGTACGCAGGCTTTTCCGAGTTGCTAAGCCGGGCAGCAATGGTATCGATGCAATCACGCCCCTGATTGACGGCATTCTTGATAAGCGCCAGGCCGCCAAGTTCGCCAACAATGAAAAGGCTCGGAATACTCGTTTCGTACTCAGGCGTCAGGAAGGGCAAGTCAGCGCCGACGCTCGGACTCGCCATCACCATGGTGATCGCACCAACAGGGCAGGCCTCGGCGCAAAGGCTATGCCCGATGCACTTGTGCCCATTCACAATTGCGGCCTTGCCGCCGATCATGGCCAAGACATCGCCTTCAGGACAAACGGTGGTGCAGGTGCCGCAGCCGATACAGTAACTGGTGTCAATGTGAGGGTGCTGCGCCCGGGGCCCCTCCGAGAACAGCTTGCCTTTCTCGGCTGCCGCCAAAGCCTGCGCTTCAGTAGTCCTCAGTTTCTTCAAATAGCCGCGGAGGAAGAAACTACTCACTACCACGGCAATCAACAAAGCCAGTAATGTATCCATTCGCCGATCCTCAGAAGAAACCCATCATCATTACAACCCCGATGTGAATCAGCGCCAAGATCGCGAAGGTGTAACTGAAAGGTTTGTGTACTACATGCCACAGGTGGAACACCTGCTGCGAGCGTTTCAGGAACAGGACGCGCTTGGCGGTGGAGGCCTGCTCTTTGGCCATCGAGAGAATGGCTTCCAGTTCGCGGTGGCGGGTTGGGAGGAACCCGCCAAGCGTGGCGAGTTTTCCGCCCAAGGTAAGAGCGTGGCGCCTGAGCCTGGCGATACGAAATCCACGAAGCAGGTCCAGCACCATCATGTAGAGGAGCGCCCGTCCGGCGAACATGCCATCGACCTGTTGCTGGCTGGGAAGGTAGAACGCGGACGCCAGGGCCTGGCGGGGGAACAATTTCTGATCGGCGAGTTTTTGGGCAAGGCGATCCTGCATTTCCTGCAATTCCAGCAGGGTTAACTCGGCAGCGTTCAGGCGACGAGGAATCTGCGAGTACAAGTAGCGCCCAACGACGCCGCTGAGCGACACTGCCAGCATGATCCAAAAAGCGATGCCGGCGAACCCCCGAAACTTGAAGGCAGAATGGAAGGCGATGATGAACGGCGCGCTGATGCCGAGCAGGACGTGAAAGTCGAGCCAGTGGCGCGAGCTTCCCAATCGACCCAGCCACGGCCATACCTTGCGCAACGGATACAGGAAGATGATCAGGAAGGTGCCAAACCCAAGGAATCCCAGTTTGACCCCGATCGTCCCGCTGGGGCGAAGCAAGCTGTGTTTGGGTGAGAACGGCCGCTCCGCCGAGCCGAGCGTGTAGTAACTGAAACCGTACACGGCCAGGGCCAGCACCAGTGAGATCGCCAGTACGTAAGCGATCGCGAGACGGACGCGATGGGAGCGCTCCTCGTTGAAACCAGAAATAGCCGCGGTTGCTACAGCAGCGTTGGCACTCATTTGTTTGCGACCTGTTCCTCTGTGCTTACAGAAAACTTTTTGTAGTCAGTGAAGTGATGGGTGTTACGCCAGTGCTGGCGCGGGGTTTCCACCGCGATCACCGCCTGCGACGGAAACCAATATGTTTCCCTGGCGTCGCGAAATGGTACGGGCGTGTATACAACGTCAGCGCGAAGCGATTTCAGTCCGACGTCTTCCATGGTGTCGCCGATCGAAGCGGTGATACTGGCGATGTTGCCGCTTTGCGGATCGACGAGCGCGGTTCCCGAAATCTCCAGAGCGTATTCCCTGCCCCGCAAAGCCAAGGCTGCTACAGACCGGGTGCCGTGGATGTGCTCGAAGCCGATTTTCAGAAAACGTCGCCCATCGACAGACTCTTCTCCGAGCAGATTGAATTGGAAGCTCGCCGAGTAGTAAGGATGAAAAACCAGAAAAAGCGTAGCGAAGCCATTGCTCAAGAGCATGGAGGTATTTTTCTTGTCGGCCTTGGCCTCGCGGACGGCGAGACGGGATTCGTCCAGGCTCAACTCTCCGCCGTTGTTGGTGAGAATGACCAGATAGTCGAACGTGGACTCCGTCTTCAGTTCTACCTTGTCATCTTTACCAAGCTTTTCCTGCTGCACGTGCTCAATACACTTCACGTCGGAAAACTGTTCAACAAAAGCTGCGACCTGCTTGCTGGTGAGGGAAATCACGTCGGGCAACGATTGTGCGCGGCACAGGTCTGGTGTTATCCACTGGAGCAGCAACGCGGCCGCAACCCCCACTCGCCAGCATGATGGAATAAGCCGTTTCATTGCTTACTGCCTTTCGAATCGAACCGGTATCCCAGGGAAAAATGCCATTGCTGATAGTTCAAATCTCCGCGATTGAAGCCGAATCCACCTTGCAGGAAATAATGGGCTCCGAGCGTGGATTCGAAGTTGACGTTAGCGAAGCGGGAACGGTCGCTGGTGGGCAGTGTGGAGTTAAAGTTCTGTTGGCCCAGCAACAGCTCCAGCCGCAGACCTTCGTTGATATTTCGTGACAAGGTAAATGCTTCGTAGGATCCGCTGCCAAAGGAACTGTTAAAGCGGGAATAGTGCGCATCCGCGCGCGCCGCAATCCACGGCACATGATTGAAGGTGACACCGAAGGAATCATTCAACGAAGTTTTGGCGTCTCCCGTACGGTTACTCGCCCCCAACTGCGTGTAGACGTAAATCTGCTTGGCGACTTCGACGCGGGCGCCCGCGCTGAAACCTTGGAAAAGATACTTGTCGAGCAGCGTAGTGCCGATCAGCGCAGGATCGAAAGTAGGAATGTCGCGAAAGTAATTTTCATTCACATCGAATTCGACGCGGGGATGCGGCTGAACCCGAATAGTGAGGAAGTTGCGGCTGAGACCTGGGCCAGGCGCGGGCGTTTGGCTGTTTCCCTTAGGACTGTCGGCCTGCATTGAGTCGTAGATCGAGAAATACCGCTTGTAGAAAACCCCGTTTTCGAAAAAGACAAAAGGACGATTGATAGCAAAATTGAGGGCGCTTATGCCGAGGCCGGAAGTGCTCGTATATTTCCAATCCTGATAGCTGCCGCCATCGAAATTGATGAAGAGACCGCCGATCTCCTGGTCGGGGTTGTAACTGTAGGAAGTAGGGTCAGGAGTTGAGCCTCCGAAAATGCCAACCGTCGTGCCTTTGGCCAAACGCCGGCCGAAATATCCGCCGTCGATAGTCTCCAGGCTCGGAGCCCAGGGTAGATAGAGGCGGCCAAAACCCGCTACCCAGGCGGAATTTGGATTGTCGTAGGTCATGCTCAGGTGATAAGTGCGGTTGATGAGATCCTGAATCGTCTGCTGGCCTGCAGGCGCGCTGGACTGAAGGCGTCCGCGCCAATAGCCGCTCACATTCCAGTAGGTGCCGTTGAGTCGCGTAATGTCAGTGCGCACTACGAGGCCAAGGTCGGAAGTGGTGATTCCCGAACTGGAGGTGCCGGTGTAGTCGAGACCTATGCGTCCTCGCGCCCGGTTCACGGACGGCAAGGGCGGCTTCGGGACTTCTTCACGCGCCTCTTCATCGAGGGTGTCGCCTTCTGTAAAGCTGATCACCGTAGGATACTTTCGTGTGGCACTCAGGGCCTGCTGCTGGACCAGGGACAAAGCATCCGCAGAAGAAAGATAAGCCAGATCGCCGGGCTTCACCGGACGCTTGGGATTGCTGATGTCGGTCACCGAGGAGGTGTCGGCAACCGCGTTTACCTGAAGGTCGGCAACGATTGATGGGTCGGCAGGATCGGCAATCTCGCCGGCACGCGGCGCGTGATCGGAATCCTTGATTTGTAGCTTCATCCCTTCGGTCAGCCCGTCAGCCCGGCCACCATCCAGGTAGGCCACACCATCGGCGACGTATTTAACCTTGAAGACGGTGCGTAAGTTAGGATTCGCTGCTCGCAAGGCAAGCAGTTGCTGATCGAGATCACTCACTGCCGCCACAACGGCGGTGTTCTCGGCGGCGGGAGGCTGCGAGTTTGCGCCTTGTTCAACTTCTGATGCGGAGCGAGGAGTTACATCTGGAGCGGCCCTCGCTTCGCGCGCTGGTGATTCGCGGTCCAGGTTGCCTGGTACAACCAGTTTCGCCGGTTCGCTCGCAAGAGCAGGAGTTGGGGAGAGCGCAAGCGTCGGGGTGGATGTTTGGCCAGCAACAGGCGGAGATGATTTCTGTTCCGCAACCGTGGAGAAGCCTGCGGGCACCGAGGTCGAGGCGGACGCATTGGTCGCACCGGCCTCCGCTTTCGTTCCGCTATCGAACCCGCCGACCGTCGTATCGCTCGCGCCCGGCACCGTTCCAGCGCCAGGTGCTCCCATGTTCGGGAATACAGTTCCCTCCTGCAAACTGCCTTTATCTGGATGGGCCGCCGAAGGGGCAGGTTTGCTCGCCGCCGTCTGATTCGCCGGCGCGTCTGACGGTGACGGGAAAGCGATCCGCGGACCGGTTGGCGGCGGAGTACTGGTGTCGGCTACCTCAACTGGGGGCGCTACGGGCGGAAGGCTCTGCTGACGGCGAAACACGCCGATGAACCCTCCCGATGCGGCTGCCGCAGGCGCGCCCTGACGCCCAGTATTTCGGGCAGAATCCGCTTCGATCGTCAACACGAGGTGGGTTCCGTTAGCTTTCAGCGAGTAAGTTTCTGGAGAGTCGAGTTCTATGACCACCCGGGTTACCGCCGGGTCAGTGCTGTGCAGTCCATAGCGCACGTTACGCACGCCTTGGAAGTTGACTGCAATACGCTGCTGTTTGGCACTCGAGGTTGTTCTCGGAAGCTCGATGACGATCCGATCTGGCCGCGCCGCCGTGCTGACCGACGTTTTGACGACATCGCTGAGCGTGAGGTCGATCAGCACGTCCCTTCCGTCACGCATTACCTTCACGTCGTAGAGCCTAGCCGACTGAGGAATCGCGCTTTGTGCCGCTGCCATCGACAGCAATAGCAAAATCGTCCCGACTTGAATGTGAACTGCCGTCATCATCGATCCGCACGCTGCAGCCGCTCCGGTCTGCTGCACCTGTCGAGGTTCAGTCAGTCAAGCGACAACTGCTCTAGCCTCCCCTGCCGTCGCGGTGGCATTGATAACAATTGATGCTGTTGTAGACATAGCCCCTGACGCCGCGATGGTCCGAGTCAGCCTGCGATTTCGAGTGGCAATTGGTGCACTGGAACACCGAATAGTCGTTCGAATTGATGTGGCAGGTGGAACAAACTCCGTTGGCGTTGCCGTGGTTGGTGGGGAATGGCGTGTACTGCGAATGGTTAAAAGTCGCATTCAACCAGCTGGTGGTGTTGTGGCACGTAGCACAAGTGGTCGGGAAGAATTGCGGCTGCGCCGCATGGCCCGGATTCGTGGTGTTCTGGTAGTCGGCCTTGTGGCAGCCGTAACAGTCGGTTGGCAGCGTCGTGTAATTGTTGTTCACGTGGCAATCGACGCACTGCCGCGGCGGCGAAGTATGCATGCCCGTGAGCGGGAATGCCGTCTTGTTGTGATCGAACTTGCCATCAGTCCAAAGCACGGTGTCGTGGCAAAGTTCGCAGGTGGTCGGGAAGCCTACCGAGATGTGGTCGATCGGACTCTTAGCGTTGTTGTAGTCCGTCTGATGACAAGTAATGCAGGCTGAACTGGTCAGGTTGTAGTTGTTGTTGACGTGGCAATCGGTACACTGGCGCGGTGGCACGGTGTGGCTGCCGGTGAGAGCGAAGCCGGTTGTTGAATGATCAAAAGTAGCGCCAAGCCACGAAGTCGTGCTGTGGCACTGTTCGCAGGTCTGGGGGAAATTAGATGCCACGTGGTTAGGATTGGTAGTTCCCTGGTAGTCCTTGAGATGGCAGCTGACGCACGCGGATGTGGTCAGGTTGTAGTTATTGTTGACGTGGCAATCGGTGCACTGCCGGGGTGGGACGGTATGCATGCCGGTCAGGGCAAAGCCAGTGGTGGAGTGATCAAAAGTAGCCCCGAGCCATGAGGTGGTGCTGTGGCATTGTTCGCAGGTCTGGGGGAAATTCGACGCCACGTGATTAGGGTTGGTCGTTCCCTGGTAATCAGTCAGGTGACAGCTGACGCACGCGGAGGTAGTCAAGTTGTAGTTGTTGTTGACATGACAATCGGTGCACTGCCGTGGCGGCACCGTGTGCATCCCGGTTAATGCAAAGCCGGTAGAGTCATGGTTGAAGGTTGCTCCCAGCCAGGTAGACGTGCTGTGGCATTGCTCGCAAGTTTGCGGGAAATTCGAAGTCACGTGATTCGGGTTAGTGGTTCCCTGGTAATCGGTCAGGTGGCAACTCACGCAGGCGGTATTGGTGATGTTGTAGTTGTTGTTGATGTGGCAATCCGCACACTGGCGCGGCGGCACAGTGTGCATTCCGGTTAGCGGGAACCCAGACTTCGAGTGATCGAATTGGGCAGGCTGCCACGCGGTGGTGTTGTGACAAACCTCGCAAGTCTGGGCGAATCCTGCCTGCACGTGATTGGGATTGGTCGTCCCCTGGTAGTCCTTGAGATGACAGGACACGCAGGCCGTGGTAGTCAGGTTGTAATTGTTGTTGACGTGGCAGTCAGAACATTGGCGAGGCGGAACGGCATGGCCACCCGTCAGGGGGAAGTTCACCGAGTTGTGATCGAAGTTTGCAGGCTGCCAGGCGATCGTGGTGTGGCATTGCTCGCAAGTCTGGGAAAAACCAGCTTGCGCGTGGTTGGGATTAGTCGTCCCCTGATAGTCCTTCAAGTGGCATGAAACGCAGGCGGTGGTGGTCAGGGTATAGTTGCCGCCGACGTGGCAGTCGATACACTCGCGCGGAGGAACCGCATGAGCATTAGTCAGCGGGAACCCGTAGGCTGCGTGATCAAACTTGGCCCCCAGCCAACTGTTCATCCCATGGCACTCTTCGCAGGTAGTGGAGAACTTGGCGGTGAGGTGATTGGGCGCCTTGGTCTGCTGGTAGTCCTTGGCGTGGCATGAGTAGCACTGCGTGGATAGTCCCTGGAACTGCCCCGTGGCAGCGCCAGTATGGCAGGAAGCGCAGTCCAGCGCAGCATGTGCGCCAATCAACGGGAAGCGGTTCTGATGGTTCTGGATCGCCTGGATACCAACCTGCCAACCTTTCACGGTATGGCACTGCTCGCAGTTCGCCCCGAACTGCCGTTTGTGGATGTCGGCGTGGCAGTCGGCGCACTTATTTCCCACATTGGTAAAAACCGGCTTGGTATGGCATTGGGAGCAGGTTACCGATTGGTGCATGCCCCGCAGAGGAAAGCGGGTCTGGTTGTGGTCGAACTCCGGCACTCCGCGGATTGGCTTCCAACCAACCGACGTATGGCAGTTCTGGCAAGGAATGTTCAGGCTGCCGTGCGGGCTGCGCGTGCTGACGTACGGCTGAGACTGTTGAGCCGCAGCGGTAGCAGCGATGAAAAACACAACAAACGCAACCCGACTCCTGAATGGGTGTGTCGAAACCAAAATCTCCACCTGCAAAATCGGATTCGACTAAAACAATTCCGGAAGAATGATTATGAAGAGTGAGCGCTTACGGATAAGTATGATGACTTCACTTAAGCAATTAGATGTCCGTTGATAGTAAGTGTCCGATTGGACCGGGGAAAGTTACGCAAGCTGGGTGTTCTGGCAGCCACGAGGCGATTGTCCAAATTCCTGTCGTGTGCGGTATGCACTTCTCACTCGTGTAAGTTCTGTATCGAGGTCGAAGTTTTTTCATGATTAAAAATTCAACAGAGAGGTGAATCGGCGAAGTCACCGGTTCCAAAAGTAACCGGGAACGCACGAGTGCGGCTAAGTTTTCGGGCCATGACAGGCGGCACATTCTTTAGGCGTGGGCTTATAAAAGAGGACTGGCTTGCCTTGGATCATCTTCTGCAGCTTGTGGCAAGCATCGCAACGCACGTTGCGGTGGGCTCCTTGAAGCGGGAAGGTCGTACGTTTGTCGTGATCGAAAAGTGACGGCTTCCATTTGGCAGGATTGTGGCAATCCGCGCAGGCCGTAGTCCCATTTTGGGCGAATTGATCTGCGTGAATGTTTTCGTGGCAGTCTTCGCACCTGGTGGGAGCCGATTTGAAATCGACGTTGATGAGCCGCGTCTCAAGATTCGGCGGCTTGTGGCAGTCGATGCAGGCAGTTCCGCGGTGCGCTCCCAACAGCGGGAATTTCGTCTGATCGTGGTCAAAGCCAGATAGTTCTTTCCATGATTTGGTGGTATGGCAGGCTTCACATCCGCCAGTCTTCCCGTTTGCGCGCACGCGAAGCATGCGCTCTTTGAACTGACCGTTGTGGGGATCCTGATGACAACTGGTGCAGGAGAGATTGTCCCAGTGGTAGGGCGCGGGCTTCTTCGGAGCAATGTCAGGGCTGGGCTTGTGGCAATCAATGCACGGAGTTGCGATGTGGCCGCCAGTCAGCAGGAAGTGAGTTTCCTTATGCCTGGCGAGGGTAAAAGTGGACGGCCGGTAGCCTTGCAGGTTGTGGCAGCGCTCGCACTGGTTCATGTACGGCGCACCGGCAAACTGGCCACCGTGCTCGTCGGTATGGCAATCCGTGCAGCGCTGAAACTTGATCTTGAACAACGTGTCTTTGCCGCGCGGAACGTGGCACTTGGCGCATTCCAGCGTAGCGTGCTTGCCTTCAAGCGGATAGGCGCTCGAGGCATGGTCCTGGACGGTGAACTTGGAAGGCTTAAAACCATCCACGGTGTGACAGGATGAGCACTCGCCATTGTCCTTGCGCTGGGCGAACTGGCCATTGTGAGGATCAGGCTTGTGGCAATCCATGCATTTCTGGAAGGCTAGTGGCTTTTTGAAATCGCCGCCAGCGTGACACTGAACACATTCAACTTCGGCATGCTTTCCGAGCAACGGGTATTTGGTTTTGGAGTGATCGAAACGCTGGCTGATTGCTTCACTGGAAACCCGCTTCCAACCGCTGGTCGAGTGACATGCCTGACAGCCTTGCGGGAAGCTTCCTTTATGCGGATCAGAGTGACAGTCGGAGCACTTGCTAAACAGGATTCCCGTATATCGCGGCTTGTTGTCTTCGCCCGGAGTGTGGCACTTCGCGCAGGCAACCTGAGAATGCAGGCCGGTCAAGGGATAGCGGGTCTTTGAGTGATCGAATTCTCCTACTTTGACAGTCTTCCAATCCTGGTAGTTGTGGCACTGCAAACAGTTCGCCCCTAGCCTGCCTTTGTGCTGGTCCTGGTGACAAGTGACGCAGGCTTGCGACAGTCCGAGGAAGGTGCGGTTGAGATCCTTGATGCGGATAGCCGAGCGGTCCGAGGGGACAATGTGGTCGGAATTGTGGCAGCGGTTGCAATCCAGACCTGCGTGTTTACCCTCGAGGGAGTAGCCAGTCTGGCGGTGGTCGAATGCCTTGATGTCGAATTTTACAAGCGGGAAATCTTCACCGTTATGCTCAGAGTGGCAGCGAGAGCACTCCTGGCTGGAGCCGGGTGAGATGTGATAAGTGGCGTGTAAACCCCGTTTCGCCGCTATGCGACTGGCAATTTCGCTGTGGCACTCAAGACACTTGAAAGTCGCTTCGCCGGAGGCCAGCTTGTGACAGCTTGTGCAGTTGGTTGCTCCGCTCAAAGATTGATGCGGGCGCGACAGAGGCCCGGGAGAGATTTGAGCCCACGCGCCACCAGAGAGTGGCAGCACGACTGCGGCAAACAGAGCGCTAGAACACAGGCGCACGAGGACCCGCCAAGGCAGAGACTTCCCTGCCAATATCCGGGCCTTAGTAACCTTCCTGCCGCTCATTCGAAAGTTTGAGAGCACGCGCTATGCCGAAGTCTAGTTGGTGCGTCGGCCGAGCAGAAGCACCGGAAGTGCAGTGCTGAAATTGTCCAAATGCCGCGTCTGCAGTTCCGAGATAAAAAACAGTCTCTTGCACCACCTCAAAGGGATTGTCATCATGAACATATGAAGACGGTTTTTGAAGCCACGGGCGGAGCCGAGGGTCTGCGGCGTCTGGCTCAAGCCTGGCATAAACGTGTCCTGGCCGACGAGGTGGTGGCGCATGCGTTCAGCCACGGCTTCCATCCTGAGCATGTGGAGCGGTTGGCTGCTTATTGGGCCGAGGCCCTTGGTGGCCCGACGGCTTATTCGGTTTCTTATGGCAACGAGACGACTGTTGTAAAAATGCACAGCGGGAATGGCGAGCACGACGAAATGGACCGGCGGGCAATTGCCTGCTTCGATCAGGCGTTGGTCGATACTGGACTGGCGAACGATCAGGTTCTGCGAAAAGTGCTGCACGACTACTTCGCCTGGACGACTACGACCACCATGTCCCGCTATCCTGGGTCTGCGGATGATGTTCCGGATGGTCTGACAATCCCGCGGTGGTCGTGGGATGGACTGCAGCCATGACTCGCGGCGTCGCTTTCGAGAGTTACCGAAGCGAATTGTACTCGCGAGATTGTGTCCCTCACGTGCGATTTCGAATTCAAGGACGCGCTAAATGCTGACGCGAGTTCCATTCTGGTCCTTAGGTTCGAGTTGCGCTACGCATAATCCCCTAAATCCAATGAAATGCTTCTGCTTTTAATTCTGAACTCTTCAGACAACAACCCAAGAAGGCGAAGAATCCAAGGTTCCGGAGTATGCCTATGGATCAACGCCTTGTGACAATTGTCGCGATCGTTGCGGTGCTCGTGGTTGTGGGCATTGTTCTTGGTTGGTTGTATACGCGCAAGCGCCGCACGACACTCCTCCGACAGCAGTTCGGACCCGAGTATGACCGGATGCTGAAAAAGGAAGGAGATCCACGACGTGCCGAAAGCGTGCTGGAATGGCGCGCCAAGAGGAGAGACGAACTCAAAATCGTGCCCCTGTCTCCGGCGCAGCAAGTTGAGGTTACGCGCCAATGGAGAGAGGTCCAGACAAAGTTTGTCGATGACCCCAAGGGTGCTGTAACTGAAGCCGACGAACTCGTGACCCGCGTGATGCATGCCCGCGGTTATCCAACGACGAATTTTGACCAGCAAGCCGACATCATCTCGGTAGACCATCCTGTTGTTAGCCAGAACTATCGAGCGGCTCACGACATTGCTCTTCGTCATAGCCGTGGGCAAGCCAGCACTGAGGATTTGCGCAAAGCCATGGTTCACTATCGCAGCCTGTTTGAAGAACTTCTCAATGACTCACTAGCTGAGCGGAAAGAGGCACACGGATGACGTCCCCCTTCAGGAAAGAAAATGAGAAAGAATTGACTACCGCCGATATCGCGCAAGGGCGAAGAGCGGAACCACAGAACGAAATCGATCCCTTAAAAGCGAAATCACCGCAGGTGGAGCGCACTCCCGTCGACATCACAAGTGGGTCGCGCCGAGCGGGAGGCGTTACCCAGAGCGCGGAGACCGCAGCCCTTTTCCCCGACAATGAACTACCCCAACTCAGAAGTCGATGGGATGCAATCCAGGGCGGTTTCGTCGACGAACCACGAAAAGCAGTGGAGGAAGCCGACAGCCTGGTAGCTTCCACCATGAAAAAACTGGCGGAGATTTTTGCGCAAGAACGATCCAAGCTGGAAGGCCAGTGGGATCGCGGGGATAACGTTTCTACTGAGGATCTGCGACTCGCTCTGCAGCGCTATCGAGCCTTTTTTAATCGGCTACTTTCCATCTGACAAACCGTTTCGGACGCGGCATTGTTAGCATCCTGGACACACCGCAATGAACAATGGCGCCGGAAGGCGCCATTTGTATCAGACGTCTTATGCGTCGGGCAGCGAGCAGGAAAGCGGGAGACGGAGGGGTGCGAATTTCTCGAAAGCAGCGATGATTGGCGTCCCCGACGGGATTTGAACCCGTGTTACCGCCGTGAAAGGGGCTCAACAACTCGTAACTAATTGAAATTAGACGGCACCGACAGCCCATTTTGGAGCCGTAAGTAACGATTTGGAACCTTATTGGACCCTGATTGGACCCAGGTTTTTTTGCACAGAAATTTGGGCGACAATTCAAAAACCTGCTGCGCAGTTCACAAATTTTCTACCGCGTGTGCTCGCCGCTGTACTGCGAACACACGTCGCGGAAAACCCCTTCCCCGGAAAATCAGGGTCCAATTGGACCCTGATTCCGCCTCTCAGCGTTGAGGAGCGTATTGCGAGATTTTTGAGTTTCCCGGTGCGTGAGAAAGGCGAGCTGGGAGCGGAACGAAAGGGACAGTCACGCTGAATTGTCGCATCAGAAGCGGGCGGAGCTTCCATTGGAAAAGCGTGGAAGCTCATTTGTCGATAGCTGGGTGCATGTCGTCCAACCAAAGCACATTGTCAGCGTACGACTGCAGATCGGTCGAAAGACTGGGCTGCGCGCCGTTTAGCCAGAATTCCTTGTGAAGCTCCGACTTAATGTACGATATTGCATCCTCAAAATCTCCGTCACCCGCAGAAAGGATCAAACGCTCATAAACGTCCTGCGCCGCAAGTTTGATTATCAGCGTTGCAATTCCAACATCCACGCCTTTTTGGACTTGTCGATCGAATTGATTGCCACACGACGGGCACTTATTACGCATGTCTTTTAGCTTGTAGAGTTGAACACGCATCTTAGGCCCTTTGGGTGAAGCCGATTTTATCCACGTATGAAAGGCGTTCTGGGCGTCGGTCGCTGGATCTGGAGTTGAATTCAGATAGTAGCCTTCGTAGATCGGGCCGCCGTTGGCCTTTACAAGCTCATTCTTCAGCTTCAAGTAGTCGATGCCGTTGGGGGGGCGAGTCTTGCCGTAGTTAAAGAGATATGCTCCGTCAACGATCCAAACAGTTTTCATGAACACTCCAAGGAATCCAGCTGCTTATCTTAACCTTGAACACAAAAGTGGAGCGCGGCCAGCGACACTTGCGCCGGATGACATGGTTGAAACTGGTACCAAGAAGCCAAGTTGGAAGTAGACAGCCATGAACGATTTTGTCGTCACTTCGTACCGACCAACACGAGTGTGACGCCAAGAAATGTGGCCAATACGTCGGCGGTTCTGAGGAGTACTTCGCGGCGGCTAGCCTGCTGAGGGACAAAATCGAGAAGTTGTAGCTCCTGACGAATGAGCCCTGGCTCCTCTCGTTCCAGGTTGCGGTTCACAACTGCGCGAGTCTTTTCAAAGAGACGCTCGGCGAACCCTTTGTCGATAGGAATCCACGCCTTCTCCGTGCGCCTATAGAGTTCTGGCAGGTCTTTCCCAAACGATGTGTGCTCATGCCGCTTGTGAACCGAATGTTGGGTAAAGCCTTCTTGGCCCTCGCGAAATGTAACGTAGTGTTGGTCGCCGTCGGCGATGTCATCGCAGTCCGTCAACGCAATGATTCGGGAACGCTCTCTCAGTTCTTTCGCGATAAATGACGCATTGAAATCAGCCAAATCATTGAATTCAGGGGCGACGTAGTATGTAAGCGGGTTGTCGGCGCAGTGCTCACGCAAGCGCTGATGCTGCCGATTATTGTTCTTCTTGTGTAGGTGGAACCGATAGTACGGTCCGTCGTAGGTACCATCTCGAATGTGTTTTGCGTTTCCCCGAGACAGGTAGTCACTCAGCTTAAACTGGTAATAATAATCCGTGCCTTGCAGCGGGAGCCGAGCATCCCACCCTACATCTTGCTCTTGCTGGAGGCTGGGGAGAATGGGAGCCGCTTTCAGCCCTGCCCAATTGGCGGCGGTTTGCTCGTACAAGAACCCAAAGCCAAATGTAAACTCGGAAAGGCCAACGATAGCCACTTAGCGCCCCCACGACTCGATAATGCGGAGTTAGTTTACTACCGGTCTCCGGTCTCCGCTCGCCGCATCGCCGTACGACGTAACTGACTCTTCGCGGTGGCCTGGGGAGCACGAGGGGCGCGGCCAGAGCGCCCCTCGAAAATTTTAGGCAAGAACCATGCCCGGCGTCGGGCCGGGCATGTTGAGCAGTCTGCGTGAGGGTGCTCTTAGGTGTCGCCCTTCTGCTGTCGGACGAAGGCTTCCAGAAAACCCTGCGCCTTCAGATTGGCGTCCCAAACGTGAGCAAAGGCAGTGTGTTCGCGCTTTAGCTTGGCATTCAGGAGGGTTCGGCCTTCCTCAACAAACGCGGAATACTGCTCGATTCCTGCGTAGTCATTCCGCCAATAGTAGGGCACTAGATTCATTTGTTCGCCGGATTCCTCCGCCTCAAAGATCATTTCAGGGTCGCGCATCAAATCGCCGTTCTGTTCTCCATAGTGAGCTACGGAGATTGCCGGCAGACCATTCGGCCCTCGTTCCTGTGTATCTTCGATGACCAGAGTCATCCATGGTTCGTTTTCGATTCGGATGTGAAATCCAGCTTGCAGAGGGGCGGCAAGTTCCAAGATCATGGCAACGGTTTTCATTGCAGCACCTCCGTTGTCGCTGGGGTGCTTACCGCATCCTTGGGGCTGATCGCCCCAAGGATAATGGTGGACGTGCGCTGTACTACTTCAAGGCTCTCTTTCAGCAGATTAGCGTCACCGTGATAGAGCTGGATGTAATCACTGGAACCTGTCCCGGTTTCGAGTCCAAGAGCATGGCAGACCACAAAGGCGACTGCTTCGGCCTCGGTTTCCCGCACCGTCTTGGTCGTGAGCGTGCGGCGCTCGGCCCGGTGCAACATCTCGTGCGCCAATTCATGCACAAACGTTGCGAGTGTTTCGGACGGCTCCATGTCCGGCAGAATGCGAATCAAACCGCCGTAGGACATACCCCTTGCAGGTGCAATCTTGTCGGAGTACTCCAGCTTGATGCCCTCGGCGGTCGTGAAGTCAGCCAACTTGTCGAGTTTGTCGCCTACTTCGCCCTTGAAGGTGCTGCCGAGTTCCGGCAGTTCTGCGCCTTCGGTCTGGCCAACATCGAACACATAAACTGCACGAAAACCTACAAGACGCGGCTCCGGCTTGTCGGTTCTGGCGTCGCTCTGCTGGCTCTGGTCGCTGTCGCTCGCATTGCGCCTGTAGCCAATCATCGGGGCAAAGATCATGATTCCCTTTTCCCCGCGTTTCACTCTCCGGCCCAACTCGTTCCATGAGCGAATACCTGCAACTCTGGTTGCTGTCGGACGCTGGCTGGCAATCAAGAGAATGTTCTGAAAACTGTAGTTGTGAAATTGAGACATGGCCGTGAGATAGGCAGAGAGTGCGTCACTGTGTCCACCCTCCAAAGCCTTGACCAGTGCATCAATGCTGGCCTTAACGAGTTCCTGATTGTTTTTTGTTCTGCTTGTATCCTTCAATAACATTTTTGATCCCCTGTTCCGCCGGGTAGGCTGTTTTTGTCTTTCACTTGAGCGGCAGCGAGACAAAAACAGTTACCGGCGGACACGGGGAAAAGCGCAGCGAAGCGAAGGGTGGCAGGGCGCGAGAGTCGGCGCGGTGAGTGCCAAAATGCTGTTGGTTTTTAGTTTTGGCGCGAAAGCGGCGCTTAGACCTCGTGACCGTCCGAGCCGTGGCCGAACGGCGACCACCCGAGCGTAGCGCAGTGAAAGAAAGACGCGACGCGACAACTAAGGGTTTGTATCGGGCAAAGCGTTTGAGACTGGGACCGCTTCTGAGTTTGGAGTTAACATGAATATATACATCCAACTCATTGAACATAAAGTGTTTATTGGTACAATGCTGACGTAATCTTTCTCGCGAGTGTGTGAGAGGGCTGAAAGGCGTTCCCGATCGAATATGCCCGAACTCAATTTTGACGGACACAATACTCTGTATGCGTCACACGGCCTTCATGCCTATGCAGCAAAATGTCCTCCCCAATTAGTTCGGTATGGAATCAGGTACTATTCGAGGCCAGGCGATACCGTTCTTGATCCGATGGCTGGGAGCGGTACAACCCTTGTAGAGGCCAGACTCCTCGGTCGGCGAGCAATCGGCTATGACATTGATCCACTCGCAAGACTCATTGCAGGAGTTAAGAGTCGGCCTTTAGAGGATTCGGCAATCGAACGGGGTTACGGGTCTGTGATTGATCGAGTGGAGAAAGATCTTGCCCTATTGAAATCCGGGAAAATTTCAGAGGCGCTGAAGCGGCGTGCGACCGTCCCGGTCTTTAAGAATTGTGACTATTGGTTCTCCCCAAAAGTTGCAGTTGCCCTGAGTATCCTGTCCCATCATGTATCCGTAACGCAGATGGCCGAGGCCGTGCGCAAGTTTCTTTGGGTGGCACTTTCTTCAACTATCCTTGCGAAGAAAAGCGTGGCCAATGCACGAGACATCATTCACTCTCGTCATCATTATTACGAGCATTCCGAGATGCCAGATGTAGTTGCGCGGTTTGCAACTCGCGTTCGAATCATGCGGCGGCAAATGGAGGATTTTTGCAGACGGTGTGGGGAGTCGGATGCAAGTGAAGTAGCTGTGCGTGGTGGAGATGCTAGGCGGTTGGGTGTCGGGGACGAAACGGTAGACCTGGTATTCACATCGCCTCCTTATGCAACAGCCCTCGACTATCCACGAGCACACTTTTTGGCAATACCGTGGATGCACGACATTTTGAATTTGACGGTAGAGAAGTATTTGGCGAAGGCACCTAGATACATCGGAACCGAGCGCGGTTCATGCAAGGAACCCGATCCAAAGTCGCTGGAAGGCTATAAAAAGGCATCGAGCGTTGTTGCCAAGCTTGAGAAACAGTCGCCAAGACATGCACGTCTCACAGGCCGTTACTTCTTGGATATGAAAAAGGTATTGTTCGAGATGCAGCGGGTTTTGCGCCGGGACAAGTATGCAATTGTGGTGGTATGTCCATCGCACATCAGAAAAATTGCAATACCGACTCACGAGGTATTGCAGAGCTGGGAGAAGGGGTGGGCCTAAGGTTGAAGTGTCAACACTCCCGCACCATAAATGAAAGACGACGTCTCCTCCCGTATGTCAAAAAGTCATTTGGCCAAAGAATGGATACCGAATACGTCTTGATCTTCCAAAAGAAGTGAACGGATGAGCAATGTGGGTGATATTGACGCGGTCGCGCTTGCGCTCCACGAGAAGATCGTAAGCGGGGACAGCCTCGGGCCCAGTATGCTCGCTGAGTTGGTAGTGCCTCGGATCGTCGAAAGCCTACGTCGTAAGTATCACGCTGTTCCCGATCAACATCTGATAGACACGGCTGTTGCGGATGCGATGTTGACCTACCTGAAGGCTCCCGAGAAGTTCGACACAAAACGCGGCAGTTTGATCGGATATTTGTGGATGGCCGCTGAAGGCGATTTGTTGAACTTTCTAAAGCAAGCAAAAACGCGGGAAGAGCGCCATACGCAAGAAAAAGTTGTCGAACTTCGGCCACGCCAGGCGGAATATAGGTTAGAAACGCGAGCTGATAGTCCAGAGGATCTTTACGCGTTTGCGGAAGAGCAACGTAAAGTTGCTGAAAAAATTGCGTCCGTATTGGCTGATCCAGTTGATCGTGAGGTTGCCCAGTTGATGCTGGACGGAGTTCGGGAAACGGACGAATTCGCCAGGGTTCTTGGCATTCTAGATAACAACCATGGGACGCGGGCACTTGTGGTAAAGAGACACAAGGATCGCATCAAATTGGCGCTTCGACGAAAACTGAAGAGATCGGGACAATTGGAATATGAATCCGACTGTTAACCCTAGTTTGCAGCTACTTGCCGAGAAGCTGATAGACAATCCTGATTTCATGGCTTTTGTGTTGGATCAGCTTTGCAGGCAAGAAGGCCTGAGCGTCCTTGAATTACCGGATGCACTCGGAATCATGCCCGAAATGGTTACTCGTCTGGCACTTTGTAGGAGACCGGAACCAGATACGGTCGATTTTGCTAAGTGTGTGCGGGAGATCGCTGATTACACCCTTGCCGATGAGGCAGTGCTAGCCAATGTTATTCGACGCGTGAGTAGTGTCCATTCACTCGGTTCGGCCAAGGAGGAAGCGTTCTTGGCCGCAGCTCGTGATCGTGGTTTAGGGAAGCAGGAACCTGAAGGTCACGCCGAGAAGGACGACAAGGACAAGGCTTAAACGTGCGCAGAGATGACGAAGACGAAAGGCTGGCGGCGCTTTTTTGGAGCCTCTGCGGAGAAGTAGAACCTTTCCCGAGAAATCTGGAACGGTACATTGCGCTGGCGGTCCCGCTGACCATTGTCAAATTGCCTAAGCTGAGAATTGCTGGTGTTGAATCTTGGCTAGTGAGACGGGGTGTCCCTGTTCGCTTCGGCTGCGACGACCGCAACTTACGTGGCTGCCTGGTGGCGCACAGAGGAGACGGCGTCCTATTCGTGGATGGTTCTGACCCCGAGGACGAGCGACGCATGACAGTTGCACATGAGCTCGGCCATTTCTTGGCGGATTACTGGTACCCACGGATTGTCGCAGTCAAGAGGCTGGGAGCTGGCGTCGCGGACGTTCTTGACGGGCTGAGGCCCGCCACCGTTTTGGAGAGAGTGCAATCCACGTTCGCGAGTGCGACTTTGTACGTGAATCTCAATTTTATGGAGCGGAGGGATGGTGTTGACGACGTTCAGCTTTGCAGCACTGAAAGCCGTGCAGACCGTGTCGCTCTCGCTCTGTTGGCGCCGGCGAAGGCCGTCCTATCAAGAGTTTCAAAGGAGCGGAACGAGTTGAATATCATGCCGGAAGTTGCGGCCTTGCTTCGAAGTGACTTTGGCCTGCCGGCCTGGCTCGTCGAGGACTACGCCCGTAAATTGGTAGCGCGCTGGGGCCGGCAAGTCACGTGGGCCGCTGCATTGAGGCAAGAATCAATCGATTTGATCTGAATTGTCGAACTTCCGCAAACTTCCCCGGTACATATTGTGAGGGTAAATGGCCGATACAAGCGCAAACAAGGGGATCGAGAAAGAGAAGCCGCGGGCTCTTGCGGCGGTTGAATCTTCCGAGTTCGAGGAAGCCTATGGCGAGCCATTTTCCAAGACGCTGGACTTGGATACATGGAGTCACGGCGAGGATTTGCTTGCCGCCTATGCTCGATTGGATCAGGAGGTTGGCGAAGCCCTCAAGAAGGAGGACGATTATCGCCGTGAAGTTCGAAAGAACGTATTTCCGCAGCTTAATAAACTCCCGGATGCTGCGCCGAATGCTGGTGTCTACGTGGTTCCTTCAGGAGATTTAGAAAAGGTCCATAAGGGACTTCTTTTCAATGGCGGGGTTGAAGCGTGCGACGGAACCAGTGTCGTTCACGATACGTTGCCGCTGACAATCACCCAAATCGGCGTTTGCTTGGTTTCCTACAACGGAGCCCAGGGTTCTTGGGTACATAGATTATTTCGGCGCGATTTGAGAGCCAAACAAGGGAATCCGGTTGACGAGGTACTGACCGTTCTGGAAAGACGCGAAAAACGGGAGGGCCAAGGTCTCGGTGGCGATTCATTAAGCGATCTGGCCAGACGCGGAATTATGACGTATGCAGAGCGGGCGATATTGAGAGACAAGTCGCAGGCAAGCTGGCGGCTCGGACATGGTAGTCCTATTCCGTACGAACTCATTACAGGGTTATGGGCCTCGCAAGCCAGCAGGATTTCGGTCAGCCTGGATCTGATTCGCTGGTATGCGCTTCAGCATAAGCGCTTCGTTTTCGTACCAAGCGCTCCACGCAAACGGCACTGGTTGATGATTGGCAACGCTCTGCGCCCGATGGAGTACGCGATTGTGCAGACAGTGAGACCGGAAATCGAAGCCATGTTACTCACTGGCGGCTATCGCGAGGGTAGTGGGGTTAAGCCTGAGATGGAGAGATTCCGGGACGAGGTGGGGGGTGAAATCGTGATTGGCCTTTATCGTGTTTGCGAAGCTGCCCCGGCATATATGTTTTATGCTCACAAAGACTATGCCGACATAGCTGCGCGAATTGCTATGGCAGACAGCATGTTGCAGGAACATCGTGGTTTCCCTATGCTCATCGATCTCGCGGACACAGTGTGCAGCAGCACGTTCGGAACAGACTTTTTTATGTCGTCGGTACAGATGGCTTACGCAGATGGAGACAAGCCGTTCCGTTATTTGGCCGAACGAGAAACGCGGACGAAGTGAGGGATTGTTATGACTGAAAAAGAGAAGGTCGCGTCGGGGAATGGGAAGCAGGGTAGCACTGCTGTTGATCTCGCCGGAGCCGTCAATCTCGATGAGGAAATTAGCTTGGCTGGCGGTGAATGGAATGAGCCGAAGGAGTTTCAGGGCTCTATTGGGCGAACAATGTATGACGTGCCGGCCAGCAAAGACGGTACTATTACGATCTTGCTTCCATCTGACAACATCGGCACTCTTCCATCGCAATCACTTGTGAGAATCAAGAGTCGTAGCAAAGATACCGGAGGAGATGGACGCCAGTATCTTGGAGCTGTCATCGAGGGCCCCTTTGCTGAGCCCGATGGATTGCGAGCCGATTCCCCGATCGTTGTGGCTACGACCATTAAGGGTGCTTCTTTTACTCCGCGGTATCACGGTCGAGTACAAGTGCAACTTCTTGGTGAAGAAGTCGAGGATACCTTGGTCCCTCCTCGATTTCGCCCGAGACCGAACAGTCCTGTGTTTTCCGTGACGGAGGAAGAGACCGGTAAGCTCCTTGGGTTAGGCGGCGATATTAACCTGGGATTTGCGGTTGGATTTAACAATCTCAAAGTTCAGGTTCCCTCAACTAAGAAGTCTGTGTATCCACGGCACGTCGGCGTGATGGGCACTACGGGCGGCGGGAAGTCAACGACTGTGTCGGGTCAAGTGCATCAATTTCAGACTGCCGGCATGGCCACCGTGATCATCGACACCGAAGGAGAATACACGCATATAGGCGAGGCAACGATCGATTCAAATATGAAGAAGTTGCTGGAACGGCAAGGGCGGACTCCCTCGGGGGTTTCTAATGTTCATGTGTATCACCTGGTCGGACGCGACACGACGGCGGTCAAGCCTACGCCGGTCCATCCTTTCAAAGTTGATTTCTCAACAATATCGCCGTATGCGGCTTCGGAAATAATGGTTCTGTCGGAAGCGCAGCAGGATCGCTTTTTCAAAGCGTATGACACCGCAAAGCTCGTACTGAAGGACCTTAATATCTATCCGCGGAAAAATACGGATGAAGAGCGTGAGGCTTTGGAACTCGACGAATTCGAGTCTGGCTATCCGAACCTGACATTGCTGCATTTGATAGACATTGCTGGGTTCTTCCTCGGCAAATTGTCTGGCTCGGATTACGAGCCGTACAGTGCCGACTTCAAGGGAACAAAGGAGACTGCACAAATCAAACAACGCGTCGGAGCGGTCCAAACAAACCATGAGATCAGCTGGAAAGCGCTGCTAGGAAGGCTTTGGCGACTCAATAGAACGGGCGTATTCGACCGCAAGAATGCCGATTCAATTAATTTTGCAGAATTGGTGAAAGCAGGCAGGGTTTCAATCATCGATCTGAGTGATACAGACTCGACGTTGATCAACAATTTGGTCATCGCCAATATCCTTCGTGGCGTCCAACTTCAACAAGACATCGCGTATGAAGCTGCTGCGAAAGTTGCTAAGTCCCCGACGCCAGTGATGATCATTATTGAAGAAGCTCACGAGTTCTTATCTCGCGAGCGCATTGCCAAAATGGAGAACCTTTTCCAACAAGTGGCTCGCATAGCTCGTCGGGGCCGCAAGCGCTGGTTGGGGTTAATGTTTGTGACGCAGCTACCACAGCACCTCCCTGATGAAGTACTGGGACTGATAAACAATTTCATACTGCACAAGATCAGCGACTCCAACGTGATCAGCAGGCTAAGGCGATCAATTGGCGGTATTGACGAAGGCCTTTGGGATCGATTGATAACGCTAGCACCTGGGCAGGCGATTGTTTCGATGGCCAGTATGGCGCGTCCGGTTCTCGTCGCAATTGATCCGACACCTTGTAAATTACGCATGATTGACTAGGGTTGACGGGCCAGCTGCTTTACCCCCGATGTCTCTCTGAGGGAAGAACTGCGAGCATGAGTTTCAGTGGCGAGTTCGACCGCATAGCGCGTAATGAAGCCCGAAGTGCAGCCGCTCGAAACATTTTCAACGAGGTCGAAGATTGGCGGGGGACGAGGAGAGCGATTGCCAGCAAGCGCTGGATCTGGGAACTGCTTCAAAATGCAAAAGACGCCGCCAAGGGTAAACCGTTTTCTTTTTCCGTAACGCTAAAGGAAAGCACTCTGACGGTGCACCACGACGCGGGGCCGTTCGAGCTGCGTGACATTGTTGCGCTCGTTGAGGGCGATTCCTCGAAGCAGCGAAGGGCAGAGGACACGACAGGCAAGTTCGGCAAGGGGTTTCTGGTCTCGCACGTAGTTTCACCGGACGTTCAGGTGCGTGGAATCCTCGCTGCAGCTGACAGGGGAGCGTTCTCTTTTGCATTTCGCCTCCATCGCGACGGATCGGAAGGCGAGATTAAGCGCAACATTGAGAAATGCAGAGACGCACTTGATGCGGTTACTCCATATTCGGGTGTCTCGTATCCGACCGAGTTTGTGTTTCACCTAAAGGCAAACGAGGATACGGACTCATGTGTAAACGATGCGCTCAGAAATCTGAGAAACCATGCGCCCTACCTCTTCTCATTTATCCCCGAACTGAAGAACATTACATTTGATCTCCTGGGCCAGAAACAGTTGAGTTTTTCGACAATCGACCGAACGACAGTAAACAGCGACCGATTACCTGCGACGGCGAAGAGAATTACGGTCTCCACGCCTGAAGGTGAGCGCACCGTATTGGTTTTTGCTGTCGGCGGTGGTTCTTCGGTCGCGACACCGGAGATGGCGTTCGAGTTAAGCGCTCAGAACCGTATTATTACTCCGTCAATAGTTGCGCGGGTGTTTCAAGATTTGCCATTGTACGCGACGGCAGATTTCGATATTCCTGTGGTTCTGAACCTACCAAGCACTTGCGATGTTGACTCTGATCGCGCAGCACCTAACATCACAAAGGCCGATACGCAACGAATGATCCACAGCAGCCTCGCACTGCTGCCATCGATAGCAAGCTGGGCGGTGCGGGAGCACATCCATGGTGTTCATCTGTTGGCCGAATTCGGAACGTCGGAAGAAATGCGGAGGGAGCCACAGAGTGCGAGTCTTTGGGAGAAGTCAATCACTGAGACAGTAAAAGCGCTTTCTGGGTGCAAGATTGTGGAATGCTCCACTGGGTTTTTCCGGCCTGACGACGTGGCGTTTCCCGCCGCAAGTTGGGTTGAGAATGTGCCGCCGGATGCTGCCCTTCTTCGCGAAACACAAGCCCTGCTTGAAAAGCGAGGCGACAATGTTCCCTCTGTCGATAGCGTTGAGGAGTGGGAATCAATTCTCACGAAGTGGGCAACGGTTGCCGGCATATCCACGAGACGCCGCTTGGGGTTGGACGCGCTGCTAAGCGAAGTTCAGAATGCGGAATCTCTACACGCTCTTCGAAAGCGACACGTCGTTTTCACCTGTGACGATGTCGCTGTCGCGTATCTGTGTCAATTGTTTCAAGTGGCGGCAAACTATTGCAGGCGTCAGCGGATCGGGGCGCCTGATGGATTGAACAGGGCTCCCATCCTATTGAATCAAACCGGGAAATTCCGCGAAGGGAGAGCGCTAAGGCTAGATGGTGGAATCGACGCGGTATTGAAGGACATTTCCGGCGAACTTGGAATCGATTTCAGGGAGCACCTAGTTGACACACGAGTGAGCAGTTCGGCAGGACAGAAATTGGTTTCTCAGCTTTGTGGCGAGAACATGTTCACGGTGGAAAACGCGATTGGAAGTCTGGTTACAAAAATCGAGAGTCGCGTGTTGGCCGGCCAGCCGAAGGGTCCTGAGGCTCATGTCGTGGCGAAAGCGGCGATGAAGCTATTGGTTTGGTTCGCTGGAAATCCGGATTGTGGGCCGGGGGATCTCCACTCATTTCCGTTGCTGTGTTCTGACGGCAAGTTGCACGCGGCCACGGACTATCACGACGTGTTCTTGGCACCCACTGCCTTGATGGCAGAAACGGATCAAGCATGGGTTGATTTGTTCCCTGATAGCGTACGTCTGTCCGACTCATACGTCTTTCCAGCACAGTGGGATCCGAAGCTTGGAATTCACGTGACTTGAAGTCGCGGC
>JADMIO010806521.1_pt1 | contig 29206 bp, 25 predicted proteins | sample 8958161 | NCBI WGS metagenome assembly JADMIO01 (sample SAMN16585339, study PRJNA669376) | soil metagenome | isolation source: Crop rotation soil | place: USA: Cullars Rotation, Alabama | collected 2011 | reverse complement strand
CCGCGGCCGCGGCGCGACGCCGCCGGATCCCGGGCGCTTCCGCGGCGTGCGAATCTTCAACATCGCCAATCCCTCGAAGCCAACGCAGATTGCCGCCGTGCAGACGTGCCGCGGGTCGCACACGCACACGCTCGTGACGAACCCGAAGGACAAGTCGCGCATCTACATCTACGTGCAGGGCACGTCGTCCGTGCGATCAAGCGAAGAGCTCGAGGGCTGCACGAGCCAGTCCGACGACCCGAACACCTCGCTCTACAGCATCGACATCATCGAAGTGCCGCTCGCCTCGCCCGAGAAGGCGCACATCGTGAACCGTCCGAGAATTTTTTCCGATCCGGCGACGGGCGCGGTGTCCGGATTGTGGCAAGGCGGCACGCACGGCGCCGGCACGCAGACGACGAGCGGCACGACGGCGTGCCACGACATCACGGCGTACCCGGCGATCGGACTGGCCGCGGGCGCCTGCTCGGGCAACGGGATCCTGCTCGACATCAGCGACCCGGCGCATCCTGCGCGCGTCGAGGACATCACCGATCCGAACTTCGCGTACTGGCACTCGGCGTCGTTCAACAACGACGGCACGAAAGTCCTGTTCACGGACGAATGGGGCGGCGGCACGGCGCCGCGCTGCCGCGCCACCGATTCGCTCGCGTGGGGCGCCGACGCGATCTTCACGCTGACGAACAGACGGCTGAAGTTCGCGTCGTACTACAAGATGCCGGCCGCGCAGACGGAGTTCGAAAACTGCGTCGCCCACAACGGCTCGCTCGTCCCGGTGCCGGGCCGCGACATCAAAGTGCAGGCGTGGTATCAAGGCGGCGCCTCGGTCGTCGACTTCACGGACCCGTATCATCCCGTCGAAATCGCGTACTTCGATCGCGGTCCGATCGACGCGGCGAAGCTGACGCTCGGCGGCTACTGGTCGACGTATTGGTATAACGGCTACATCTACGGATCGGAGATCGCGCGCGGTCTCGACATCCTCAAGCTCGTGCCGACCGACCAGCTGTCGCAGAACGAAATCGACGCCGCCGGCACCGTGCAGTTCACCGAGCTGAACGTGCAATCGCAGCCCAAACTCACCTGGCCCGCGCGATTTGTCGTCGCGCGCGCGTATCTCGATCAACTGACGCGCAGCAAAGGGCTCGCGCCGGAGCGCGCCGACGCGCTCGGCAAAGCGATGACCGATCTCGACGCGATGCCCGCCGGCGCCGCGCGCCGCGCGGCGGCCGACAAGGTCATCGCTCTGGCCGCGCAGCTCGAGAAGGACGCGGCCGCGGCGAAACCACTCGATGCGAAGCGAATGAAGGAGTCCGCAGGGGTGATTCGGGCGAGAGCGACAAGTCTTCGCTGACCGGCCGTTCTACGCGGCGCCGTTGCATAGTCGTGCTCGGCCGACGCGGACGGTGGCGCTCGAAATCCCCTCTGCACTCCGCGCCGGTTTCGCGCTTACGCCATCGCGCCGGTCCGATTCGGCCTGACTTGGCCCTGCCTCAAGCGGACAGCGGCGCTCGAAACCGGCGCTGCGTTCCGCGGGGATTTCATACTGTCGATCCTCGCGCCAGTCCGAGTCGGTCGATCACGACCATGCAACGGCGCCGCGAACGAGTGCCCGATAATGAGGCGAACGCGCGCCCTACTTCACCCAGAATCGCGCCTCGCGCTTGATGTGGAGTTTGGTCACGCTGGCTTCGATCGACAGCAGATAGGCGCCTGGCTCAAGCTTGGCGAGTGGAACATCGATTCGATAGTCCGATGACCGAGCGGCATTGAACTTCGCCGGATCAACCAGCGTCGTCTCCTCGAGGCGCTTCGTGTTGGCAACGTCCAGGATCGTCGCCGTGACGCGCACGGCTTCTGGTACTTTCGCCCCTCCTTGGTACAGACGCATAAACGCCGTCGCTAACGTGGTGCGGCTGAATTCACGCGCGGCCGTTGGTACAACAGGCACGAGGCCTGCAAGGAGCCGGCTTTCGGCCGTGGCGACCGGAGCATTTGAGGTGAGCAGGAGTCCAGAGGCAGCCAGCTTGTCTTTCTGAAAATCGGGTACGTCGACGTGCGCCAGCACGCTGCCGACGCGGCCGTCAAGCGTTGCGGCGACGCGAATCTCGTAGTTGCCTGGCGCGAGATTGAGCTTGGTTAGCACTTCCCCTCTTGCGGTCTGGCCGGCGCGGGGAGTGAAACTGGCAGTCTGGCGAGTGGAGGGCAGCTTCCTGCATTCGCCGCAGTCGCCGTCCAGCGCGCGGGTGGCAATCTCAACGGTCTGATTGCCACTCGCCAGCGGATCTCGGAGCAGCGTCGCGATTGCGACAACGGCGTACTTCTGTCCAGGGACCGCGAACGGCGCGACCGTAGTGGCGATTGCCAACTCGCCGCCAGGCATGCTCTGCTGAATCGCCTTGTCGATCGGATCCTTGACGCTCGGATACGCCGCGGCCGCGGCGGCGTCCGGAGCGGTGTATCCAGAACGCGCCCGCACCTCCACGTCACGCCGGTTCACTTTCACCTGCACTTTCCGAAACGAACCATCGTCGACGGTGTTCGTTCTCCGAAATGCGAGGAGGTAGTACGAACTGTTCTCGCGAAAGATTTGCGGCACCGCTTCCCACGGCGTGTTCGTGAACATCGTCGCGCGTCCACCGGTTTCTTCGGAAAAGATGCGGAGCCAGTCCTTCTCCGCACCCATGATCCCGTCCTGTGTCACGCCCGAAGGATCGATCGCGTACACGTTGACATTCGCGCGCTGAAGGTTCGTGAGGGCCTGCTGAATAGCCAGCATCTCCTCAAACATCTGCGTTGGATGCGGAAGCGGCGTCCCAGGCTCCATGTTGTGGAGGTCCTCGGCCGATCGCGCGTACTTGAACCCCCCGCTGATATAGACAAGCGTCTTTCGACCCTGTGGTGCCTCTAGCAATGCCCGCCCGGCCGTGACCAGTGTGTCGATCACACACGACGCGGCGCTCCGGAACTTGCCGCGGAGCGCGCACTCCAGACTCAGCCCCCTTTGCCCCGACGATCCATGAGGCACGAAGGAGTCGATCGCTTTCAGCAGCCGGTCGTGATCGAAGGTGATGTCCTGCCGGTGGCCGGAATCGGTGAAGGCCACCGCTCCGAGGTCGTTGGCGCCTAATCGCGCGACGACCTCGCGTGCCGTGCGCTTGACCTCATTGGTTCTGTCAAGTGGGACGAAGGCGTCGTCCAGAACGATCACCACGATTCGCCTGGCGGCGCGGTCGTTGGTCACGACATCAACCGCCGCATCGCGCATCCACGCGGCGGAGACCGTCTCGGTATCCGGGAGATCGACGGCCTCGAACTCGACGATTGGCTGCGACACGCCGCTTTCGAGAATGGTGAAATCGGCCTGGGTGAGCCCTTTCACCGGCCGTCGATCTTTGTCGAGCACCGACACGTCCATCTGCACGAGGTCGACGCCCGCGCGAAATGACGGCGTGGCCTGCTGCGGCGCGGGAGATGTCGCTTGAAGAACGAGAGCGCAGCAGACCACCAGAGCCGAGGCCGAGTAGGCCATACGGCGCATAGGGAACTCCTTCGAGAGGCTGGCAGGAGGAAGCTTAGCAAAATGCCATGCGCCGTGGCATGGCCGTGATCGGCCGACTCGGACTGGCGCGAGGCGCGTCAGTTTGAAACCGGCGCGAAGTGAAGCGGGATTTCGAGCGCCACCGTCCGCGTCGGCCGATCACGGCCATGCCACGGCGCGTCTGCTTAGACCGCGATCTTCAATCTGGCTGCCGCATTCCCGCCCAGAATCGCGACCTTCTCCGCGTCGGACAGGAACTTCGCATCCAGCACGAGATCGATCGTCGCCGGCCACGTGTAAGGCACGTCCGTGCCGTACATGATCTGGCTCACGCCGGCTTCGGCCACGAGGTGGCGCAGCCCTTCGTCTGAAAACACGAGCGTGTCGAGCACGATTTGCGACTTCAGGTACTCGCTTGGCTTTTTTCGATTGGCGCAGTTGGCGTTGGCGCGAACGGCGCACGAGACTTCGGTCCGGCCCAGATACGACGGAAGATAGCCGCCGGCGTGCGACGCCAGCACGGTCAGCCCCGGAAACTTGTCGAACGTGCCGTCGTAAATCAGCCGCGAGAGGCAGTACGTCGTCTCGAGCGGGTTGCCGATGATGTTGACGAGGTCGCCGCGGCCGGCGAGCACGCCCGGCTTGACGACGTTGTCGGCGCCGCCCGGGTGCACGAGCACCACCACGCCGAGCTCGGCCGCTTTGGCCCAGAACGGATCGAACTTGGGCAGCGAGAGATCCTCGCCGTTCGCGTGGCCGCCGATCGAGACGCCGCGCATGCCCAACCGCTTGACCGCGTCGTCCAGCTGCCCGGCCGCCAAATCGGGGAACTGCAGCGCGACGGACGCCAGCGCGACAAAGCGATCCGGATTGGCCGCGACCCACGTGGCGAGTCCGTCGTTCTGCGCGCGCACAATCGCGCGCGCGAGATCGCGATCCGCCGCGTACCACCAGTAGCCGTTGATGCCGAGCACCTGCAGATCGACGCCCTGCTCGTCCATCAGACGCAGCCGGTTCGGGCCAAGGATGTTTCCGGGGATGTTGCTCGGGGGCGCGACGGACGCCGCGGCGAGCGGCGTATTCGCAACGATGTCCGTGACCGGAATCACGCAGTGCGCGTGGCAGTCGATCACGCGCACGCGTCGTCCGCCAACGGTCACGAGACGGCGACCGGGCTGGCCGTCCACGTCTTGTCGCGCGGCGACAACGAACCCGGCGGCGCCGGCGGCCAAAGTCTTGAGGGCGTCCCGGCGGCTCAATCTGGTGCGTTGACTTGAAAATGAGGCCATACAGGAAATTCCGCGCGAAACCTGGGGAATACCCTCAGTCGACCTGACGTACGGGGTACGTTAGCGTACGCACGCTTGCCAGCACTTAACACGAAGGCGCCCAAACCTCCGCCCGGGCTCAGGAGCATCCTGGAAGATGATCCCAGTCATGGGCTCGTCGGCTGGACCCGCATGACACTCGACCTGACCTGCCGCCGCTGCGAAGGTCCGGTGCGCGTCGAGCTCTTCGATTTCACGACGCCAAACGAGCGGCCCGCAAAGTGGGCGTGCCCTCGCTGCCACGCGAGCAACCAGGTGCCGGTGCTGGCGCGCATCGCCTCCGTCCAAAAAATTCAGGCCTGACCGCCTCCGTCAAAGCGACGGCGAGTCCTATTTCTTGATGAGCTTCGGCGCGCGCTTGTTGAGCTCGTCGCTCAGCTTTTTTGCGACCGCCTGCAGCGCCTTGCCCATCGGCGACGCGTCCGGGTTGCCGCCGGTGTCGATGCTGCCGAGCGCGGACGAGAAATCGAGGCCGAGCCCCGAGTCGGAGTTTTTAGCCTCGAGATCGAAGGAGTCGACGACTTTCGCGGCCGCCGGATCGACGAGATCGACGTGAACCCCGACGACGGCGGTGGACCGCTGAATGCTGCCGCCGACGCCGATCGAGCTCAATAATCCGCCCGCGTTCGCGCCGTGCGATGAGCTCGACGAGCTCACGTTCGTGACGGTGCCGACGATGACGAGCGCGGTCTCCGCGGTCTTTCCGAGCGTGGCCGCGCGCTCCGCTTCGACCGGCATCTTCGCGTCCGTCCCAAGATCGATCAGCGCCGGCGTGAACTTCCGCGCTTTGATCAGCTCGATGCGCACGAGCTTCGCCAGCGCGCTGCTGGCCTGCTCGCCCGCGTTGTCCACGCTGACGACGTCAAACGGCAGGATGCCGACCTTCGTCGCCTGCGCGAGCGCGGCGGCCGGGGTCAGAAGGATCAACGCCAGAGCGGCGGATGACAGCGTTTTCATGAGAGCACCCGCGCAAAGTCTAGCGCGGATCGTCATCTGGTTTTAATCGGAACGTGGAGGCCGGCGGTCCAGGTGAAGAGGGTGGCGTGGGAACCTGGCGGGCCGGCGAGCCGCCGGGCTACGCCCACGCTCGCGTGCACGTAGCCGATGGTCACGCCGGCTTCGGCGCCCGCGTACGTCGACTCGGCCGGCGCCACGCGCGGCGATTTCCACGTGCGCGTGAAGACGCCGCGAAGATCGAGACCGAAGTTCTCCAGAAACGACGCGCAGCCGAACGACGCCCTGACGCCGCCCTGCCCGACGCCGGCGTCGCCGATGAATCCGCGGCCTCTGAACCCGCCTTCCTCATGCGTCGGCACGTAGACGCCGACGCCGGCCGCCACGCGAAGCGGCGTGCCGTAGTGGACGGTCGGGAGAAGAATCGCCTGCGCCAGTGCCGGCGTCGCAAGACACGTCGTCACCGCGAAGCACGCGAAGGACACGAAGAAGACGCGGGAAGCGTTCAACTTCGTGCCCTTCGTGGTGAAACCTTATCGTCCCCGTCGTCCGGCTCCGCCGCCGCGCGGCGCCTGCCGGCTCAAGCCGCGGATCTCATCCTGATCGCGCTTGATCTTCTTCTGGATGTCCTTGAGCAGATCGTTGTCGCGCTGCACCGCCGCCTGATCGCGCGCTTTGCGGTCGCGTTGAAGCTGCTCCCTCAGCCGCTTCGCTTCGTCCTGATCGCGCTTGAGCTGCGCGCGCGCCTGCTGCAGCTCGCCGCGCTGTTCCCCGCCGGCCGACTGCGGCGCCGGCGCCGCCGCTGACGCGCGGGAGTTGATCGAAAGCACAAGAATCCCTGCACACAAAAAGACGCCGATGAGTCGGAAAGATGAATGTGTCATGAACCGATTCTAGCCCCGCCAGGGCCATTCACAATCTCTCCACAATCGATTGCCAAGCTGTCCCTATCGACCTCGTGTCGAGAAAGGACTGAGACATGAACGACCGAACGGAACGACGCCCGCCGTGGGTTCCCTGGGCGTTTGTATCGCTGGCGCTGCTGCTGGTCGCCGTGGTCGCCTACGGGATCGGGGCTCACCACCAGCTCGCCGCCGCCGGCGGCACGACCTCGACATCGCATTGGGAGGATGGCTTGCCACATTTCTGGGGATTCGTGTTGTTTCTGTGGTTCTTCGGCGCCTTCCGCTGGTTCTGGTGGGGGTGGGGGCCGAGATACCGACCGGGGCGCTACCACCGCTATTACCGCGATGACTACGACGACTGGGAGGAGTGGCATCGGCGCGAGCACGAGCGCATGGATCGCGCGCCCGGACGTCAGGACCCGCGGTGACCACACGGACTAGGATGAGGCTCGCATGCCTACCGTTCTCGTCGTCGACGACGAGCGCCAGATCGCCGCGATCGCGCGCGACTATCTGACGCGCGCGGGATTTTCGGTGGATGTGGCGGCCGACGGCCCGGGCGGTTTGGCGCTGGCGCGCCAGAAGCCGCCCGACCTCGTCGTGCTCGATCTCGGGCTGCCGCGCCTCGACGGTTTCGAGGTGGCGCGCGCGCTGCGGCGCGAGTCCGACGTGCCGATCATCATGCTCACGGCCCGCGCGGACGAAACCGATCGGTTGAAGGGATTCGAGGTCGGGGCGGACGACTACATGACGAAGCCCTTCAGCCCGCGGGAGCTCGTGGCGCGCGTGTCGAGCGTGCTGCGGCGCGCGCGCTACGACGCCGACCGCGCGTCTCGATTTCAGGTGGCCGATCTGTCGATCGACTCTGGCCGGATGCGCGTCGAGCGCGGCAAGACGCCGGTCGAACTGACGGCCACGGAATTTCAACTGCTCGCCGCGCTTGCGCGGCGGCCCGGGCGCGTGTTCACACGCGCGCAGCTGCTCGACGCCGTCCGCGGGACGGAGGTCGAATCGTTCGAGCGCGCGATCGACGCGCACGTGAAAAACATCCGGCGAAAACTCGAGCGCGATCCGCATCGCCCGCGATACGTCCTGACCGTCTACGGTCTGGGCTACAAGTTCAGCGACGAATGAGTCCCCGGCATCGCTGGCCGCCCGTCAGGGTTCCGCCGCCGTGGTGGCCGCACAACGAGCCCTGGCCGCCGCTGAGCGGCCGGTTCTATCGCGAGCAGCGGCGCCGCCGGTTCTCGCGCGTCAGCGGCTGGTACAGCTTCTTCTTCGTCTGGGCCCTGATCTGGGGCGCCGTGCGCCTCGCGCACATGCCGGGATCCATCGGCGGCTTTCCCATGTCCGGCGGCGTGACGCTGCTGCTCATCTGCGCCGCCATCGCGGGCGGCGTCGCGATCGTCGTCCGTTTCATTTCAGGACCGATCGCCGACGTCGTCTCCGCCGCCGATCGCATTTCGAATCGCGACTACAAAGTCCGCGTCAAGGTCCCCGAGCGCGGGCCGGCGTGGGTCGGAGATACCGCGCGTGCATTTAACTCGATGGCGTCGCAGCTCGAGGCGCAGGATCTGGCGCGGCGGCACCTGATGGCGGACATCGCGCACGAGCTGCGCACGCCGCTAGCCGTCGTGCAGGGAAAAATCGAAGGCATCATCGACGGCGTCTACGCGCGCGACGGCGCCGTGCTCCAGGAGCTGCTCGACGAAACGCGCGTGCTCACGCGGCTCGTCGAGGATTTGCGGACGCTCTCCACCGCCGAAAGCGGCGCGATGGCGCTCTCGAAGGAGCCGACGGACCTGCTCGCGCTCGCGAACGACGTGATCGCGTCGCTCGCCGCGCGCGCGCAGGAGGCGGGCGTCTCGCTTCGCGCGGAGGGCCGCTCCATCGAGGACGCCGACCCGGTCACGATCGATCCGGTCCGGATCCGCGAGGTCCTCACGAACCTCACCGCCAACGCGCTGCGCTACACGCCGCGCGGCGGGCGCGTCACCATCGCGCTGGAGTCGCGCGCCGACGGCGTCGAAATCCGCGTCGTCGATACGGGCGCGGGCATCTCAGCCGACGATCTTCCGCGAATCTTCGATCGGTTCTACAAGGGCGCGGGCTCGTCGGGCTCGGGACTCGGCCTCACGATCGCGCGCAGCCTGGTGGAAGCGCACGGCGGGACCCTCCGCGCCGAAAGCGCGCCAGGCAAAGGAACGACGATGATCGTCGGTCTGCCCCGCTAATTGCCGCATTGCCGCCCGCGAGGATCGCGACGTACTGCTCGCCGTTTCAGCTTCGAATGGCTTCGGCCACGGCCGACGTCAGGATAGTGAACTCGTACGGTTTGGCTACGAATCGCTGATAGCCGGCGTTGCGCGCCTGCGCCTGCTCGAACGGGTACGCGTGGCCGGTCGTCGCGACCGCCGGCGTAAATCGTCCTTTCGCCCATTCGATTTCCCGCACCTGCCGCAGCAGCGCGTACCCGTCGAGGCCGGGCATCTGGACGTCGAAAACGAAGGCATCAAACTCTTTCCTTTGGACTTCGGCCAGCGCCTCGTCCCCACTTGTGGCCAACACGACCCGCGCGCCGGCGCTTTTGAGCGCTTCGCCCGCGACGCGCCGGGCGTCTTCATCGTCGTCGACGACGAGCACCTGCAGTCCTTGCAGCGACGCGCCCGCGCTGGTGCTCGGCGACTTGCCGAGCACCTGACGCTCGAGCAGCGCGGGAAGCGTGATGGTGAACGTCGCGCCCTTGCCCGGCCCGTCGCTCGTCGCCTCGAGCCGGCCGCCATGCATGCTGACCAGGTCGCGCGCGATCGACATACCAAGGCCGAGGCCGCCGTGCTGGCGCGTGATCGACCCGTCCGCTTGCCGAAAGCGATCGAACACGCGCGGAAGAAATTCGGGTGAGATGCCGATCCCGGTGTCGACGACCGAGAGCGTGAATCCGTCCGCGGACGGCGACAGCCTCAGCACGATCGAGCCTTTGGCCGGCGTGAACTTGATCGCATTCGACAGGATGTTGCCGACCACCTGCTGCAGGCGGTCCGTATCGCCGGCGACGAGGCACGGCGCGAGCGGGAGGTCGACCACGAGCTCGAGCTCTTTCGCCGACGCCGACGGCTTCGCGGCCTCCGCGGCGGTGCGCGCGACCACGGCGAGATCCGTCGGCGCCACGCGCAATTCCATCTTCCCCGACACGATGCGCGAGATATCGAGCAGGTCTTCGATCAACCGCACTTGCGCGCGGGCGTTGCGATCGAGGCGGGCCACCGCTTCGTTGACGACGTTCGGGTCGCCCGGATTGCTCCGGAGAATCTGCAGCCAGCCGACGATCGCGTTCATCGGCGTCCGCATCTCGTGAGACAGCGCGGCCAGAAATTCGTCCTTGGTGCGGTTCGCGACGCGCAGCTCTTCTTCGCGCTGCTCGATCCCGTGCACCATCTCGTTGAACGTGTCGACGAGCGCGCCGATCTCGTCGTTGGACATCCTCGCGGCGCGCAGCGTGTAGTCGCCCGCGCGCGAGATGCGCGCGGACGTCGCCGACAGCGACACGATCGGCTCGGAAATCTGCCGGTGCATGCCCGCCGCGACGAGCGTCGCCACGAGCAGGCCGGCCAGCCCGCCGGCGGTCGCGGCAAGGCCCTGCAGCCGGAGCTGGTCGGTCACGCGCACGACGTTGCTTTCGATATACAGCGTGCCGACGCGGCGCTGCTCCATCATGATCGGCCGTACGATCGTGAGCGTCCGCATCCCGGCCGAGCGCTGATCGGGCGGCGGCGACACGGGACACGCGTGCCCCGCCGAGGCCAGCATCTGCGCGAGCAGCGCGTGGTCCTTCGTGTAGACGCAGGCCAGGTTCACCGTCGGCGTGGACCGGAGCGCGCGAATGGTCTCCGCGGCCGACGTCTTGTCTTCGAACATGGCGGCCGCCGTCAGGTTGTCGGCAATGATCGACGCGAGAATTTCGCTGCCCATCAGCGCGTTGTTGCGGCCGATGAAATAGGCCGACGTCACGAAAACGATCGTCGAGACGAGAAGCGCGGACAGACTGGTCGCCCATCCCAGGACCACCAGCTTGCGACGAATGGGAAGATCCCGGAATCCCCGCATGACTAGCGCCCGTCCGGCTCGCCGATGGCCTGGCGCGCGATGCGGGCGAGCTTTGAGCTCACCGTCAACCCGCTTTGTTTAGCGCCGTTGAAATCGATGTCGAACCGCACGTGCCCGCCCGCGATCACGAAGTTGATGTGCCCGCCGTCGTCCAGGAATCGCGGCGCTTCGCCCACGACAAGCGCGGTGGTCGCGCGCTTCACGGTGGCCACCGCCTGGCGCGACGCCTGGTCGCCGGCGACGAAGACCAGGCGGCATCCGGTTGAGTCGGCCGCGTCCTTGATCCGCCTGACCGTCACGGGATGATCGCCGACCCGTTCGCGCCCCATCGTGCGATCGAGCACCGGTCCGAACGGATCGACGCCGAGGACGCACACCGGAAACGGCGTGTTCGGCGGTCCGACAACCTCCGCCGGCCAGTCGACGAACTGCAGGAAATTGGAAAGGTAGAGGGCTTTGACTTCGTATTCGAGCCCGCGCTGCGCGCGGACCGGGGCCAGCCCGCCGATGAGCACGGCGGCCGCGGTCACAACCGCCCACACGCGCGGGAGAAATCTTAGAACTTCCACAACGCCTGCGTGAACAGACTGCGGCGGAACTCCTCCGCCAGCGCGAGCCCGCTGAACTCCGGATGATGCGGATGCAGGAGGTTGTCGCCGACGAGCTCGATTTCGAACCGGCGATTCGGCGCCGTCCAGCCCGCGTGAACGGTCAGCTCGGCGTACGCCGGGATTGCCGGATTCGAGAGCCTGGAGACCGCGCGAAACACGCCGTCCACTTCGACGCCGTCGGTCACGTTCAGGAACGATCGAAACGTGAACTGATGCCGCGGATCGTTGTGCTCGATGGTCCCGGGCGACGGATCTCTGCTGTCCGCGTCGGGCGTGAACCGCTCCCACAAGAAGCTGTACCCGCTGAAGATCTGCCAGCGGCGCGTCGCCTGAATCTCCGCCGTCGCCTCGAGGCCCCGCGTCGCGGCCGCCAGCTTGTTCTGAATCACTTCGGGATAGAAGGACACCGGCGTCGGTTCCAGCGATCGCAGGTGACCGTAGGCATTGTCGAACGCCGACAGATCGATCGACACGCGGCGGCCGGCCTGCCGGCGAAATCCGACCTCGCGCGCGAGCAGCTCCTCCGACTGGAACCCGGGATCTCCGCGGAGCACGACGATGGGAGAGCCGGCCGTAAACCGGAGGTCGGTATCGAATCTGGTCGGCATGCGGACGGCGCGCGAAACGCCGGCCCAGATCGTTTGCTTCGAGCCCACGCGCCAGCGGCCGCGCAACGTCGGCTGGTATTCAAACCCTGAGTAGTTGTTGTGCTCGAACTTGGATCCGACGATCAGGCTGAAGCGGTCCGGGACGATCGTCACGTCGTCCTGCACGAACAAGCTGAACAGCGATTGCAGCCGCGCGGGAGGATCGAAGATGAAGATCGCGCTCGGCGTCACCGCGCCGTGCGAGAGGCGGGCGCCTCCTCCCACCATCACGTCATTGCGAGACCCGGCGGACAAGCGAAGCTGCGCGTCGATATCGCCGGTGTGGCGCCGCTCGGCGTACTGACGAGGCACGGTCCGCCAGGTGTAGTCGTAGTACCCCTGCACCTGAATCTGCGCGCCGGACGCGTACGTGTGCGTCACCCGCGCGACGCTGTTGCCGCCGCTCGCGTCGCTGTCTTTCCGATCCGTGATGCCGATCTTGGCTTTGTAGAAGTCTCCCTGCACGGTGAGCGTCGTCCGGCTCGAAAACGCGGTGTCGGTGCGGAAGCCCGCTTGTCCTTGACGCACGGGATCGTGGGCATTCGCGCCGGTTGAAAACACCTCGCCCGCCCGGTATCGATACTTGCCGTACGCGCGGAACGCGCTGCGCGTGCCGATCAGACCTCCGTACCGAAACGCCGTCTGGCCGAGATCGTTGCCGCCGCCGGTTTTCCACAGGCCCCCGACGGTGTCGAACGCCGTTTTCGTGATGATGTTGATGACGCCGTTGACGGCGTTCGCGCCCCAGAGCGTGCCGCCGGGACCGCGGATGACTTCGATGCGATCGATGTCGTCGAGCACGTAGTCCTGCACGTCCCAGAACACCCCGGAGAAAAACGGCGTGTAGAGACTGCGGCCGTCGAGAAAGACGGCGAGCTTGTTGGCGGTCGAGATATTGAACCCGCGCGGGCTGATCGCCCAGGTGTGATTGTCGAATCGCGCCACCGCCGTGCCGGTGATCAGGCGAAGCGCCTCCGGCAGCGTGGTGACGCCGGCGCGGCGGAGGTCGTCCTGCGTCAGGACGGAAATGGCGGACGCGGCCTCGGTCACCGGTTCGGCGTGCTTCGAGACGGAGGTGACGTCGATCTTCGCCAGCTCCTCAATCGTCAAGCGGCGAAGTCCGTCCTCCGGAGGTGTGGGTTCCTGGGCGCCGAGCGCGACGCTCCAGACGACACACATCAGCAGAGCGGGAGCCAATCTCATAGCGCTATACTGATTGGATCATGATCTCCGTGCAATCCGTTTCCGTACGCTACGGCTCCAAGCTGCTGTTCGAGGACGTCACCACCACGTTTTCCGCGGGGCGGCGCTACGGCCTGACGGGACCGAACGGATCGGGCAAGTCGACATTCATGAAGCTTCTGACGGGTGAGCTGCCGCCGCAGGTGGGGACCGTCACGGCCCCGGCCAAGCTCGGCGTCCTCAAGCAGGATCAGTTCGCGTTCGACGAGTTCCGCGTCATCGACACCGTCGTCATGGGCAATCAGCGGCTGTGGAAGGCGCTGCAGGAGCGCGAGCAGCTGTACGCGAAGTCCGACATGACCGACGCCGAAGGCATGCGCCTTGGCGAGCTCGAAGGCGTTGTCGGCGAAGAGGACGGGTATTCAGCCGAAAGCGACGCCGCGATTCTGCTCGACGGCCTCGATATTCCCGAAACGCTGCACGAGCGCACCATGGCGGAGCTGCAAGGCGGCCAGAAGGTTCGCGTGCTGCTCGCGCAGGCGCTCTTCGGCCATCCGCAGGCGCTGCTGCTCGACGAGCCGACGAACCACCTCGACCTGGACTCGATCCACTGGCTGCGCGAGTTTCTCGTCCGCTACGACGGCACGCTCATCGTCATCTCGCACGACCGGCATTTTCTGAACGCGGTGTGCACGCACACGGCGGACATCGACTACGCGACGATCATCACCTACACCGGAGGCTACGACGACATGGTCGTGGCCAAGACGCAGATCCGCTCCACGCTCGAAGCGCAGAACGCCCAGCGCGAGAAGAAAATCGAGCAGCTCAACGACTTCATCGCGCGCTTCTCGGCGGGCACGCGATCGAGCCAGGTGCAGTCGCGCCGCAAGGAAGTCGAGCGGCTGCAGACGACGGAGCTGGCGCGGTCGAACATCCAGCGCCCGTTCATCAAGTTCGTGCCGAACCGGCCGTCGGGCAAAGTGGCGCTCGAATTCAAGGGCGTGAGCAAAGCGCACGGCGGCCTGCCGGTTATCAAGGACTTCAGCGCCGTCGTCAACCGCGGCGAGAAGATCGCGCTCGTCGGCCGCAACGGTCTCGGCAAGACGACGCTGCTGAAGGCGCTGTTGTCGGATGCGCCGGGCGGCGTCGGCTCGATGGCGGACATCGACAGCGGCGCGACGCGATGGGGACACGAAGTGTCGATCGGCTATTTCGCGCAGGACCACACCGGCGCGATCCAGAAGGGGATGACCGCGGTCGAATGGCTGCATCAGTTCGATCCGGATGCGCACCGGCAGGACATCCACGGCCTGCTCGGCCAGATGTTGTTCAGCGGCGAAGAAGGGCTGAAACCGACGGCGGCGCTCTCGGGCGGCGAGACGGCGCGCCTGCTCTTCTGCCGTATCATGCTGCAGAAACCGAACGTGCTCGTGCTGGACGAGCCGACGAACCATCTGGATCTCGAGGCGATCAACGCGCTGAACATCGCGCTTCAGAAATTCGAGGGCACCGTGCTGCTCGTCACGCACGACCAGGATTTGATGGAGGAAGTCGCGACGCGCGTGTGGCACTTCGACCACGGGCGTATTCAGGACTTCAAAGGCACCTACGAGGAGTACGCGGCGTCGGTCGCGTGAACGCATGCGCGTAAGCGTGTTCGCCGGCATGCTCGCTTGCGTGTTCGCCGCGGGACCGGCGGCGCGCACGACAGAGACGACGCGAACGGTATACATCTCCGCGACGAACGCGTCGGGCGCGTCCGTCACCGATCTGACCGCGGCCGATGTCGCGGTGAAAGAAGACGGCAAGGATCGCGAGGTCTCCGGCCTGAAGCGGGCCACGGAGATGATGGATGTCCACATCTTCCTCGACGACAACGGCACAGGCGCCTATCAGCAGGGCCTGGTCGCGTTCCTGCAGCCGATGCTGGGCCACGCGAGATTCTCGATCTACCAGTTCGTCCCGCAAGCCGTGAAGATCCTGGACGCCGCGACGTCGATCGAGGCCATACAGGAAGCGCTGAACAAGCTCGGCCGGCGCGGGCGGATTGACGTGGACGGCGAGCAGATCGTCGAGGCGATCGGCACGACGTCACGCGCGCTGCAGCATTCGCGGCCCGCACGTCCTGTCTTCCTGGTCTTCACCATCGGCGGCGACGTCGGGCACAGGAACCCCGACCTCATCATGGGCGATTTCCGTAGAAGCGGCGCGATCATGAACGCGGTCTTTCTGCAGACGTCGGGCATCGGCCTCATTCTTGGCGACGGTCCGAGAGAATCCGGCGGCCGCGCCGAGCGGATTGGGTCGGTCAATGGCGTGCCGCCGGCGATTAGGAAGATCACCGACTCGCTGCTCCACCAGTACGTCCTCACCTACACGCTGCCCGACGGCGTGAAGCCGTCCGACCGGATCAAGGTGACGACCACGCGCTCGGACATCACGCTGCTGGCGCCGACGCGCATTCCCGACCGGTAACGCGTTAGCATGCGCGGATGCCGCGCAGACTCCTCACGCTGAGTCTCGTCGTCGCGGCGGCCGCGCTCGCATCGGCCCGCGCAGCCGCTCCGCCGCCCCAAGCCGATCCGACATTCGACGCGCTCGCCGCGCTCGTCACGCAGAAGATGGCCGAGTACGGCATCCCGGGCGCCGCGCTCGGGATCGTGAAGAACGGCCGGGCGACGGCGCGCGGGTTCGGCGTCACCAACGTCGACGATCCGCAGCCCGTGACGCCGGACACGGTGTTCGTGCTGGCGTCGATCTCGAAAACGGTGACGGCGACCGCGATCATGCGGCTCGTCGAGCAGGGAAAAATCGACCTCAACGCGCCCGTTCGAAAATACCTGCCGGAGTTTCGCGTCCAGGACGATGCGGCCAGCCGCGACGTGACGGTCGCGCACCTGCTGACGCATACCGCCGGCTGGGAAGGCCAGATCACGCCGGTGGATCGCGGCCCGCTCACGCTCGCGAATTTCGTCGAGACGATGAAAGACGTGCCGCAGCTGGCGCCGCCGGGCGACGTGTGGAGCTACAACAACGCCGGGTTCGCCGTGGCGGGGCGCGTCCTCGAAGTCGTCTCCGGCCAATCGATCCAGGACGCGCTTCGCACGCTCGTGTTCGAGCCGATCGGCTTGACGCGCGCGTTCACGCGGCTCGAGGACGTCGTGACCTATCGATTCACGGTCGGCCATCGCGCGCAAGCCGGCAAGCCCGTCGTCGCCCGGCCGATGAGCCGGTCGCCGTCTGTCGCCGTCGGCGGGGTGTCGATGAGCCTGCACGACGTGCTGACGTACGGCGCGTTTCACATGGGCGACGGCACCGGGCGCGACGGCCAGCGCGTGATGGCGCGCGCCACCCTTGAACAAATGCGCGCGCCGCGATTGCGCAAGAACTCCACGGACGACGAGATGGGAATTGCGTGGCATTTGCGCACGGTCGGCGGCGTGATGACCGTCGCGCACGGCGGCACGCTCAGCCATACGCTCCTCATCGAGCTCGTGCCGTCGCGAAATCTGGTGCTCGCGATCCTCACGAATCACATCGACGGGTGGCGGCTGATTCAGGACGTCGAGCGCGCCGCGCTGACGCAGCTCGAAGGGCTGACGCTGGATCCCGCGCAGGCGATCGCACATCGCGGCGTGAACGAAACCATGCCGGACGCGCCGATCCTGCCCGCGCAGCCAGACCCGGCGCCGTACGTCGGGATGTACCGCCGCCCGCCGAGCGGATCGAACGCCGTGCGCGTGCAGAACGGCCAGCTCATGGTGGACACGAGCCCGATCGCGTTCTACGGCCGCGATCGGGCGGTCGTCATTTCAGGCGCCGACCGCGGCAATCCTGTCGAGTTCATCCGCAAGCCCGACGGCACGGTCGGCTGGGTACGCATCGTCGGCCGGATCGCGCGCAAGGATTAGCGCCTAAATCCCTGCCCACTTCTTCCAGACGCGCTCGTCGTACAGCAGCTTCAGGAACACGCCGCCGACGACCGAGCGCGCCTGAAAGCCTGTGTGGGTCGCGTCGTGCGTCCAGTACCAATCGCTCATCGGCACGCGATGCGGCGTGGTGTTGAGGAAGTCGAACACCGGCGCGACGAGCGCCTCGAAATCCGCGCGCGACCCCGTCAGCGTCGCCGTCCAGGTGATCCAATCGAGCTTCGTGTAGAGCCGCCGATTGTCGAGCGCCAGGCCGTAGCGCTGCTGGGTGCGGCGGTAAAACGCCATCTCCTTCTGGGCGACCGACGCCGGAAACAGATTGAGTCCAAGCACACGATCCCACACGAGGTTGTACTTCTGACTCCAGGTGCCGGCCTGATCGAACGCGAGGCGGAAGTGGTCGCCGTCGTCGGCCTGCTTTACCCAGCGCGCCGCGAACTGCTCCGCCAGCGCCCTGTACTCAGAGGCGAGCGCGCGATCGCCGCGGAGACTGCTGATCTGCGCAAACGCGCCGAGCCCGAGGATCGCCTTCGCCGAAAGGTTCACGTTGTGCGCGAGGTGGCCGGCGAAGTCATCGGTCGACAGCTGGTTTTCCGGATCGAAGCCTTTGTCGCGAAGGTATTCGGCCCATTTCACGAGCACCGGCCAGTACGGGTCCGCAAACCGCGCGTGCCCTTCCATCTTCGCGATGGCGGCGACCAGCAGCAGCATGTTGCCGGTTTCCTCGACCGGCATCTGGTTCTCTTCCGTGCGCTCGCCGCCGCCGTAGACCTGTCCGGTGGCGTGCGGATAGGTGCCGAGATCGTGCGGCGCGAACGGAAACTTCCACCGCGCGGAGCTGGCGTAGTCGAGGTTCGACACGATCAGCGCCTTCGCGAGCGCGGGGCCGAACAAGAGATATTGAGGCGCCATCGGATAGATGACGTCCACGGTGCCGATGCAGCCGTTGCTGAAGTTTTCTTTCGGAAACAACAGCGGCTGTCCGTTGACGTCCGCCACCAGCTTCGTCGCGGCGAGCGTCTGCCGGTAGGCGAGCATCGCGATGGCCGCGTATTTCTGGCCGCCCGCCTGTTCGAGGTCGCGCTGCAGGTCGGCGTCGAACGCCGCGGATTTAGCGTCGAGCGCGTCGTGGTCGCGCGCCGCCGCCGCCAGCGTCGCCTCCATCGTGGCGCCGTTGCGGCGCCAGTACGCGACGAGGTCGTTCGAGAAATAGCGAATCGACTTGATGTCGTCGTAGCCCAGCATCGCGTAGCGCGTCGCGGCCTGCGCGATCGTGCCGAGCTCCCAGGCCGCCGCCATCGAGTGCCGGCCCATCGACACCGGAGCGGGCGCGATCGATCCCGCTGGCGCGGGAATCGTTCCGCCGCTCGCGAATCCGCTGCGCAATCGCCCACCGGCGCCGCCGGTCACGACGGCGCCCGCGCCCGACGGCACCGCGAGATAGCCGTATCCCCAATCGATGCGAACGTCGTCGCCGCGCCGTGCCAGGACTGGCTGCTCCGGCGTACCGACACGTGCGACCAGGAGGCCGGCGACGCCTGGATAGTCGAGCTGCACGGCCTGGTCGGTGGTGTTCACGGCGATGTCCGCGCCGCAGTCGAAATAGAGCTGCACCTGGTGCGGCTTGCCGTCCACCGGCGCCACCGTCCACGAGAGATAGGTCACGGGCCGCGACAGCACGTCGAGATCGGACGGCAGCGACGGCGTCAGAAACGTCAGCGTCGCGCGCACGCGCGCATCGGCAAATGTGTAGATGGTGCGGGTAGGTCGAACGACAACCGACGTTTGCGGCAGCGCAGCGATGTTCGCCGGCGTAGCGCCCATCAACCGCACGGTCTCGCCGTCGATGCGCAGCAACGACGTCAGCGGATGCGCGCGGCCGGTCCAATGCACGGTCGCGGCATCCGTCAGCCGGTCCGCGGGCGACCAGATTGAAAAGTACGGATCGTGCGCGATGAGCGGCACGGCCGGCGGCCTCAGCACCACCGCCGGGGCTGAATTACTCCGCGGCGCCTGCCCGGCCGCGGTTACCGCGAGGCACACGCCGATTGCCGCGCCGACAAGGAGATGCCTTCGCGTCATGGCCGCTCTTTTCCGTGCGGCCGAGCCTAGCACGTTCAGCTGCCTGAGGGCGTCGTGACTGTGTTGTAGAATCCGTCACTCCTGTCATGTCTGTAGCCCACTTCGCCCCTGTGGCGGAAGCGGAGGATCTATGAGCGAGATGTTTCTCCCGTTCAAGCGGTACGCCGATTTTTCCGGGCGGTCCAGGCGCAAGGAATACTGGCTGTTCGTGCTGTTCCTTTCCGGAGCGGCGCTCGCCATCGTGATCGCTATGGGGATCATGCTCAGCGCGGCCTCCTCGGGCGGGGATTTGGGGTCACGGGGTCTTGGCCTGGGCATGCCTGAGCTCATGGTGCTCGTTTTCCTTGTCTACGCCTTGGGTGTGTTCATCCCTCACCTGGCGGTCACCGTGCGGCGGTTTCACGATCAGGACAAGTCAGGGTGGTTCGTCCTCCTCGGACTCATTCCGTACGTCGGTGGGCTGGTCGTCATGATCATGATGATGATGGAAGGCACGCGCGGGCCGAATCGGTTCGGACCGGACCCGAAACAGCCGGACGGAATGGCGCCGCAGGCGCAAGCCGCCGCCGGCGCGTAGCGGGCAGCGCCGCCGTTTTACTTCCAGCCGTCGGCGCCGCGATCGTAGCGGCCGGTCCACACGGTCTCGAACCGATCGCGGATGGCGCTCCACGCGACGCGTTCGATCTGCACGCGCGCCGGCTCGATGCGCAGCACGTTGAACGAATTCGGTTCTCCACGGCCGCGGCGCGAGAGCGTCCCGGCCTGCACGACGAGCGCGTTGTGGCCGGCGATCTGGTAACGCTCGGCCGTCCGGCCGAGGTGGCTGACGTGCAGGTGGCCGGCGAGAAAGATGTCCGCGCCGGCGGCGGCCAGCCGCGCCATCGCCATGCCGGCGCGTCCGATCAGATGTTTCGGATCATGCTCGGCGGGCAGATCGAACGGGTGATGCGTGACGACGATCCGGACGAGCGAGGGCGGCCCGTGCAGCCGCGCGGCCGCGGCGATCACTTGCGGCTCGTTCAGACGTCCGCGCCCGTGCCTGAACGCCGAGCCGCGGGCGCTGTTCAATCCGACGACCGCAATTTCTTCGTCGACAAACGAGGGCGCAAGATCGGCGGAGATGTACGAGCGGTAGCGCCCCAGCGGATCGAGAAATCGAACCGCCAGATCGAACAGCGGGATGTCGTGATTGCCGGGCACCACGAGCGTGCGCTGGCCGAGCTCGTCGAGAAACGCGCGCGCCTGGGCAAACTGGCGGCGGCGCGCGCGCTGCGTGAGATCGCCGGAGATGGCGACCAGGTTCGGGGCGATCGCGCGAATCGACTCGACGAGCGGCGGCACCACGCGCGCGTCGAGCGCGCCGAAGTGCAGGTCCGAGAGGTGGACGATCACGCGCATGTCAGCGTCCCGGCACGATCACCCGCAGCGCCTTCGGGCGGCACTGAAATCGCAGCGGCTGGGTCAGCCTCACGGACTCACCGTCAACCGCCACGTCCACCTCGCGCGGTCCGCGTAAATCGACCGTGAGCTCGGGTCCGGAGATCGATCGCAGCTCTCCGGCCTGCGTCGCGCGATGAAAGGCGCGGCGGAACCATTCCCGGAAAAGCACAACTGGAAGATCGCGCACACGCGCGCGCGGCGCCGCGTAGGCGAACAACCGGCCGGCGTCGATTCGTGTGCGTCCTGCCAGCTGCCATCCGTGCACGCCGTACGCATTGTTGCCCACCAGGACGAACGGCGTCAGCCACTGCTCGACGTGTCCCTGGGCGTCAACCGTCGCGAGCACGCGCTGCTGCGTGCTCAGCACGTGAAGCGCCGCGACAAGAAAAGACGGCCACTTCCAGTGCCCGCGCGCCTGCAAATCCGTGCGCGTGTCCACGAGCGTGGGATAGACGCCGATCGAGCTGTTGTTGACGAACACGAGGTCGTTCACGGCGCCGACGTCGACGCTCACCGTGCGTCCCGCGGCAATCACGTCGATGGCCTTCTCGACATCCATCGGGATATCCAGATCTTTCGCAAAGTGATTGAGCGTGCCGAGCGGAATCACGCCGAGCGCCGTGGACGTCCCCGCAATCGCCGAGGCGACCGCGTTCACCGTGCCGTCGCCGCCCGCGGCCACCGCCATCCGGGCGCTTTTGACGCGCCCGCAAATCACCTGTCGAAAGTCGTCGCCTTCCGTTGGCGTGACGACCTCGGCGGCAAGCCCACGCGCGGCGAATCGCGCGCAGAGGTCCTCACCGGCGGCGGAGGCGGCTCCGCGCGCGCGGCGATTGAGAAACACCGCGACGTCAGCCAAGGCACTGAAATAAAGGTGCAAGACACTTGCCAGAGGTAAAATCGCCATCCTCCATGAAGCGTCATTCAGTCCTCGCCCTCTGCGTCTTCCTCCTCGCGGCCTCCGCCTGCTCCACCAGGACCTACGAACTGGTGATCGCGAACGGCCACGTGATGGACCCGGAAAGCGGGTTCGATCGGGTGGCCAACGTCGGGATTTCGGGCGATCGGATCGCGGCCATCAGCGAGCAGCCGCTCCGCGGGAAAAAGACGATTGACGCAAGCGGCCTGATCGTCGCGCCGGGCCTGATCGAGCTGCACACGCACGGCGAAGACAGCTTGAACTACCAGTATCGAGCGATGGACGGCATCACCACGATGCTCGACACCGAGCGCGGCACGGTCGACGTCGACAAGTGGTACGCCGATCGGAACGGCAAGACGCTCGTCAATTACGGGATCTCCGCGGGCCACAGCCCGGCCAGAGTGCAGGTGGTCGGCGGCGAATATCACGGGTTTCATTTCACCGGCCCGGCTCGCACCGACAACGCGACGCCCGCGCAAATCGAGCAGATCGCGTCGCTCGTGCGCAAAGGGCTCGCGCGCGGCGCCATCGGCGTGGGGCTCATGCTCTTCTACACGCCCGGCGCCACCGAAGACGAAGTGAGAAAAATGTTCGAGGTGGCCGCCGAAGTTCCCGGCGCCGCCGGCTACGTGCACCTGCGCTACGCCGGGCTCGGCACGACGGACAAGCCCGGCGGCGTGGCCGCGCTCGACGAGGTCCTGAATCTTTCAAAACAGGCGCACGCGCCGCTGCACGTGTGCCACGTGAGCACGAGCGGGCTCGCGGCGACGCCGAAACTCCTCGAGATGATCGCCGCCGCGAAGGCGCAAGGACAGGACGTCACCACGGAGGTATATCCGTACACGGCGGCGATGAGCGGCATCAATTCGACCTGGTTCGATCCGGGGTGGCAGGAAACGCTCGGCATCAGCTACGACAAGCTGCAGTGGCCGGCGACCGGCGAATTTCTCACCGAGAAAACGTTCCGCAAGTATCAGAAAGAGAATCCCGGAGACGAGGTCATCATTCACGCCATCCCGGAGGGCGCGTTTGAGGCCGCGGTGAAAGATCCGAACACGATGATCATCAGCGACGGGCTGATCTTCCCGAACCTCGTCGCGCATCCGCGCAGCTCCGGCACCGCCGCGCGCGTCCTGGGACGCCTCGTGCGCGATCAGAAGCTGCTGCCGATGATGGAGGCGTTGAAGAAGATGACGCTGATGCCGGCGCAGCGGCTCGAAGCGATCGTGCCGGAAATGAAAAACAAGGGACGCGTCCGCGTCGGCGCGGACGCCGACCTGGCGATCTTCGATCCGGCCAGGGTGATCGACAAGGCCGCGTTCGGCGATCCCGCCAAGTACTCGGAGGGGTTCCGGTACGTGGTCGTCGCCGGTGTGCCGATTGTGTCGAACGGCGAGCTGCAAACCGGCGTCGCGCCCGGACGCCCGGTCCGCGGCAGAATCGCGCCGAATAAATAGGAGAGCCATGCGTCGCTTCGTCCTGCGCTTCAACGTTCTGATCCTGGTGATCGTGGCCACGGTCGCGCCCGAGGCGGTTGCGCCGCAGGCGCCCGCGCGCGCCGCGCAGGGCGAGCCCGTGCGGATTCCGGTCGAGATCTTCAAGGTCCCCGATGGACTGGAAGTCACCGTGTGGGCGACTTCTCCGCTGCTCTACAACCCGACCAACATCGACATCGACAAGGACGGCCGGATCTGGGTCGCGGAAGGCGTGCGCTACCGGTCCCATTTCGCGCGCCGCCCGGAAGGCGATCGCATCGTCGTGCTCGAGGACACCGACGGCGACGGCAAGGCCGACAGCACGCACACGTTCGTCCAGGAGCCGATGCTGATTGCGCCGCTCGGCATCGCGGTGATCGACAACAAGATCGTCGTCTCGCAGCCGCCCGATCTCATCGTCTACACCGACGTCGATCGGAATCTGCGCTTCGATCCGGCCGTCGACAAGCGCGAGGTGCTGCTGACGGGATTCCAGGGCGTCAACCACGACCACTCGCTGCACTCGGTGACGGTCGGCCCGGACGGCAAGTGGATCTTCAACTCGGGCAACATGGGCGCGACGTTCACCGATCGTTCGGGCAGGACGTTCCGCATTTTCTCGGCGTATCGTCCCGCGCCCGTCGGCCCATTCACGTTCCCGCACAATCCCGCGGACTATGCCGGCAAGCCGAGCGACGACGGCCATGTGTACGTCGGCGGGTTTACGGTGCGCATGAACCCGGACGGCACCCACGCCGAGATCATCGGGCAGAACTATCGCAACAGTTACGAGCAGTCGGTCACGTCGCTCGGCGACGTCTTTCAGAACGACAACGACGACCCGCCGGCCGCGCGCGTGAGCTGGGTGATGGAGTACGCCAACTTCGGCTTCTCCTCGAACGACGGGCAGCGGACGTGGCAGGCGGACCGCCGGCCGGGGCAATCGATTCCCACGGCGGAATGGCGCCAGGACGATCCCGGCATGACGCCGACCGGCGACGTGTACGGCGGTGGATCGCCGACCGGCAACGTCTTTTATGAAAACGGCGCGCTCGGTCCGGCGTGGCAAGGGACGTTTTTCGCCGGCGAAGCGGGACGCAACGAAGTCTTTTCGTATCAGCCGGCGCGGCAGGGCGCCGGGTTCGCGCTCGACCGCAAAATCTTCATGACGTCGAACGTGAAACAGGAATATGCCGGATCCGATTTCATCGGCGGCACCGCGACGGCGAAAGGCGCGCTCGAGACGCTCTTCCGGCCGTCGGATGTGGCCGTCGGTCCGGACGGCGCGCTGTACGTCAGCGATTGGATCGACGCGCGCGTCGGCGGCCATCAGGATTTGGACGACACGCTGTCCGGCGCGATCTACCGGATTGCGCCGAAAGGTTTCGTGTCCAAGGCGCCTGCGTTCGATGCGGCGACCGTTGACGGCCTGATCACCGCGCTCCGCTCGCCCGCGGTGAACGTTCGCGCGATCGGGTTCGAGGGACTGAAGGCGCGGGGCACGGCGGCACTGAATGCCGTCGCCGCGCTGTTGAACGACCCGAATCCGTACATCCGCGGCCGCGCGATCTACCTCCTGTATCAAATGGGGCCGCAGGGCCAGCAGCGCGCGGGAGCGCCGGAGTCGTTCACAGACCCGGCGCTGAAGATCGCGGCGTACCGCGCGATGCGGCGCGCCGGACTCGACGTCCTGCCGGTCGCGGCGCGCCTTGCACGTGACGCCAACCCGGGCGTGCGGGTTGAAGTCGCGCTCTCCCTGCGCGACCGGCCGGCCGCGTCGGCGATGGACATCCTTGTCGACATCGCGCGAGGGTTTGACGGAAAAGATCGCACCTATCTCGAAGCGTTAGGCACCGGCGCGACCGGCAAAGAGGCCGCGCTCTATGAGCGGCTGCGCCGCGACTTGAACGTCGGCCCCGATCCGCTCAGATGGACGCCCGCATTCACGCAACTGGCGTGGCGGCTCCACGTGCCCGCCGCCGTGACGGACTTGCTCACGCGCGCGCGGGCAGCCTCCCTGTCGATCGCTGAGCGGCGCCAGGCGATGGACACGCTCGCGTTCGTCAACGATCCCGCCGCGGCGAAGGCGATGCTCGCGCTTGCGGCGCCGAACAGCCCGCTGCGCGAGCCGGCGACATGGTGGCTGCTCAGTCGTCTCACGAGCGATTGGGCGGGCGCCGAGTACGGCCTGCGGCCGGGGCTCAAAGCGGCCGGCATCTACGATCCGGAGACCATCGCGCTGAAGGACGTCGTCGTGCCGAAGCCGCCGGCGGATCTTCCGCAGCTGTCGGTCGACGAGATCGCCGCGCTTCCGGGCGACGCCGCGCGCGGCAGGACGATGGCCGCGCGGTGCCAGGTGTGCCATTCGATCGGCGGCGCCGGCGTCGATTTCGGCCCCGGTCTCGACGGGTGGGGCCGCGGCAAATCCGCTGCGGTCGTCGCGACCGCGATCGTCCGTCCAAACGCGGAAATCGCGGCGGGCTACGACGGCACGGAGATTCGCACCAAAGACGGCGTGACGATCCAAGGCGTGCTGATCAAGGACGGCGACCCGCTCATGATGCGTAGCATGGGCGGGCTCACGCAGATCGTTCCCGCGGAGCGCGTCGGCACGCGCCGGCGGATTCTGGAATCGATGATGATGGGCGGCGCGCAGCTTGGACTCACCGCGCAGGACGTCGCCGACATTGTCGCCTTCTTGAGGAGCAACTAGTGAAACTCTTTCTGAAGATTCTCGGGACGCTGCTTGTCGTTCTTGTTCTGATCGCGGCTGGTTTCTACCTGTGGGCCAGCAGCAAGACGAGCCGGCTGCAGGCGCAGACGTACGACGCGCACGTGGTGGACTTCCCCATTCCGTTTCCGGTCGACGCCTCGGGGCGGAGCGCGGTGGAGCGCGGCAAGCACCTGGTCGAGGCGCGCTATCCGTGCACGGCGTGCCACGGGCAGAACTTCGCCGGCGGCGTGATGGTCGACGCATTTCCGATCGGCAATCTCCGCGGGCCGAACCTGACGCTCGGCGCCGGCAGCCGCACGGCGGATTACCAGGCGCACGATTGGGATTGGATGGTGCGCCACGGCATACGCAAAGACGGCCGGCCCGGCGTGATGCCGTCGGAAGATTTTCAGTACATGTCGGATCAGGAGCTGTCCGACATCGTGTCGTACATCCGCTCGCTGCCGCCGGTGGACAACACCGTTCCGCCTCCGACGTTCGGACCGCTCGGAAAAATTCTCGTGGCGACCGGCCAGATGAAATTTTCAGCCGGCGTCATCGCGGCCCATCCGACCGCGCACCCGGTACGCCCGCCCGAGGAGGCGGCGACGGTGGAATTCGGGAAGCACCTGGCGACGTCGTGCATGGGATGCCACGGCGCCGACTACAGCGGGGGGCCAATCGCCGGCGGCGATCCGAGCTGGCCGCCGGCTCGCAACATCACGCCGGACGCGACCGGCATCAAAGGCTGGACGTACGATCAGTTCGTCACCGCGATCTCGAAGAGCCGGCGGCCCGACGGCACGGCGCTTCGCGAGCCGATGACGCTCATCGCGCCGTTTGCGCTGAACATGAAGGAGGTCGAGCGTCAGGCGCTGTGGGCGTTCATCTCGTCGCTGCCGCCGGTGAGCAAGACTATTTCGAAGTGAGCTCGCCGCGCCGCAGGCGCCGGTACAGCTCGAGCGCTTCAGCGACGATGCGAAGCGCGTCGCTCGGACCGAGCAGCTCGTCGATCACGACCTGTTTGTGCTCGAGCGCTTTGTAGTCCTCGAAGAACCGGCGCACCTGTCGAAGCACGTGCGCGGGCAACTGGGCCTTGTCGGTGTACTCGGCAAACGCCGGATCGTAAATGCTGACGGCGACGATCTTGTCGTCGATCCCTTTTTCGTCGCGCATCCGCATCACGCCGATCGCGCGCGCCTGGACGATCGTCAGCGGATAGACCGGCTCCTGCCCCAGCACCAGCACGTCCAGCGGGTCGCCGTCATCGCAGTACGTCCGCGGGATGAAGCCGTAGTCCGCCGGGTAATACACCGCGCTGTGCAGCGCGCGATCGAGCCGCAGGAGTCCGGTCTCCTTGTCCAGCTCGTACTTGTTGGTGCTGCCCTTCGGGATTTCGACGATGACCGGAAACGCGGTTGCGACGCTGGCGTCATCGATGTAGGTGTCGTGCCACGGGTGCATCGGTTCTAGATTAGTTCAGATCTCCCCGCGCTTCGCCATCGCCGCGATGTGCTCGCCGGCGCGGAACGCGAGCGCCGAAATCGTCGCGGTCGGCTGGCCGCGCGTCGACGTCACCAGACTGCTGCCGTCGCAGATGAACAGGTTCGGCACGTCGTGGGCGCGATGGTACTTGTCGACGACCGACGTGCGCGGATCGTTCCCCATGCGGCAGGTGCCGAGCAGATGCACCGCCTGCGTCTGCGGCTGGACCGGGTCGGACCAGGTCTTCAGCGCGCCCGAAGCCTTCGCGATGTCGGTCGCTTTCGAGACCAGAAACTCGGCGTTCTTCAGATCGTCGGCGTGGTCCTTGTAAGTCACGCGCATGCACGACAAACCCCACGGATCCTTCAGCGACGGGTCGAGCGCGATGCTGTTGCTCTCGAGCGGCAGCGACGTGCCGTGCGTTCCGAGGAACATCGATCGCGTGAACTGCTCGGCCAGGCCGCGCGCGAATCCTTCGCCCCACGCCGGCGATCCCGGCGGCAAGCCGCCGAGGGCGAACAAGATCGGATACTTGCCGAACCGCGCGTCGATCCCTCCGCCGCCGTAGAACCCGCGCCGCGGGTCGGTCTCGTAGAAGTCGAGCACCATGCGGGTGTTCTGCACGCTCTTGTATTCGTTCAACGGGTGCTCGAACTGCGCGTTCACGCCGAAGTACGTGTTGAACATCAGGTACTTGCCGACAAGCCCGCTCGAGTTCGCGAGCCCATGCCTGAACCGCGCCGACTCTGAGTTGAGCAGCAGCTTCGGTGTCTCGGCGCCGTTGGCGCACACCACGACCGCGCGGGCGCGCTGCCGCTGCAGCTGCTTGGCGGCGTCGAAGTACGTGACGCCGGTGGCGCGGCCGTCCGGCCCGGTTTCGACGCGCGCCACATAACTGTCCGGGCGGATTTCGCAGCGTCCCGTCGCCTCCGCCATCGGCAGCATCGTCACCATCGACGTGGATTTCGCGCGGAACTCGCACATGAAAAACAGGCAGAACCCGCAGTGCTGGCACGCCGGCCGCCCGTTGTACGGCTGCGAGTTGATCGCCATGATCGACGGTTGCGGGTGCAGCCCCAGCGCGCGGGCGCCGCGCTCGAACAGCACGCCGGACGATTTCACCGGCAGCGGCGGCATCGGAAAGGCGCGCGACCTTGGCGGATCGAACGGCCCGGGCTCGCCGGACACGCCGAGCTCCCACTCGGCCTTCGTGTAGTACGGCTCGAGCTCCTCGTACGTGATCGGCCAATCCGCCAGGCCCGTGCCCTTCACGCCGCCGAGCGCGCTCGCTTCATGGAAATCGCTCGGCCGCAGCCGCCAGAAGTTGCCGGTGAAGTGCGCGTTGCTGCCGCCGACCATGCGGCCGTACACGACCGCCAGCGCTTTCCGGGCCTTGTCCTTCGCCGTGGGTCGAAACGTGTGAGGAAGCGTCTTCTCGCTGTTGATCCAGCGCTCCTGCATGAACGCGCCGAACTCGTCGTGCTCGAATTGCGACTCGGTCAGCCGCGGGCCCTGCTCGAGGACGACGACCGAATGTCCCGCGGTCGAGAGCTCCTTCGCGATGATGCCGCCCGCCGCGCCGGACCCGACGATGACGAAGTCGACGGTTTCCGACGGCCGAAAGCGCGCGCCCTGGCGCTCCTGCGTCATCGCGCGCTTCCGCCGTCCGGTCCGTCGTAGTAACCGAACGGCGCCTGGTAGGCCATCTGATGATCGAGGCCGATCATCTTCCAGCCGGCGTGATCGCGATTGCCGCCCCACGTCGGCAGCGCGAATGTGCCGACGATGGTGTCGAAGCGGACTGCATTGAAGAACGGCGTCTTCTCGATGCTTTCCAGCACATTGGGATCCTAAGCTTAGAATTCCACGTGGACAAGTTGTCGCG
>JADMIO011875109.1_pt1 | contig 29215 bp, 22 predicted proteins | sample 8958161 | NCBI WGS metagenome assembly JADMIO01 (sample SAMN16585339, study PRJNA669376) | soil metagenome | isolation source: Crop rotation soil | place: USA: Cullars Rotation, Alabama | collected 2011 | reverse complement strand
GGCCGCGACTTCAAGTCACGTGAATTCCAAGCTTCGGATCCCACTGTGCTGGAAAGACTCGATGAGCACGAGCGTGGACGGCGCGATCACTCGATGGCGTTGTGGTCGCTGCTGATGCTCGAATTGTGGTATCAGGCTTTCGTTGATGGTGGTCATCGCCAGAACAAATTCCAAAGTGGCGAGTTCGTGCTTAGTTCAAGCGCGCAGGTGCTCGCTGAGCGAAATCATATTCAGGAATGGGAACGCGAAGAAATCAGCCGCAGCGCGATCGAATCGGCTTACACGGCAAAAGCGCAGTTGCGTTACTCCGACAGGGAAATCAATCGTTATCTGCAGGCGACTCCTGACACGATCTATCCACTCGAATACTCCCACTACCTGCTCGGTGACGTGAGCGGAAAAACTATTCTTGACTTCGGTTGCGGCGCGGGAAAGAGCAGCGTGCTGTTGGCGCGTCGTAACGCGAAAGTAATCGCCATGGATATTTCCGAGCCGATCATGCAGGTCGCTCGTGAGCGTTTGGTCAAGAACGATATTTTTAACAGCGTCAGTTTCGTAAATGCTTCGGCGCACAACATCCCGCTCGCTGACGAGTCGGTCGATCTGGTTTTCGGAATTGCGATTCTTCACCACCTGCATCTGCAGTTGGTGTCGCGCGAAGTCTTCCGGATTTTGAAAAAAGGCGGTCGCGCGATCTTTCAAGAGCCAGTGCGCAACTCAAAAGTAATCAAATTGCTGCGCGGTCTCATTCCGTATCAAGCGGAGGACGTGTCGCCGTTCGAACGCCCGCTGACTGATGAAGAGCTCGCCGACTTTGGTCACGGCTTTTCGGAGTATCGGAGCAAGGCCTTCACCTTACCTTACATAAATCTCATCGGCATTTTACCGGTCGCTAACAAATTCATTAATCCACTTCAGCGTTTCGATGGCGCAGTTTTGAAGAAGTTTCCCGCGCTCGACTACTACGCCACGGTGCGAGTGATTGAGATGGTAAAGTAGCGCGGACGAACACACCGCTCGGTGCGGAGAGCTTTCGATTGAAACCAGTCGTTCTTCAATTGATTGACAGTTTTCATCAAGGGGGATCTGAACGTCAGGCGTTGCAGCTCACCCGGCTGCTGCATGCTAGTGGGCGCTTCGATGTGCGTCTAGCATCGCTGAATCCCGACGGCGTTCTCCGCAACGACATTGAAGATCTGCAACTTGGGGAAGTTCCTTCTTTTCCGCTCACCGCCTTCTACAACGCCAACGGAATCGAACAACTGAAACGATTCGTCACTTTCCTGAAGGCTAACAAGATCGACGTGCTTCATACTCACGATTTTTACACGAACATTTTCGGCATGACCGCCGGTGCGTTGGCGCGCGTTCCCGCGCGTGTCGCCTCAATGCGCGAGACAGGGGGCATGCGCACGCGCAATCAGTTGAGACTGCAGCGCATCACCTACTCGTTTGCTCACAGTGTGGTCGCTAATTCTGAGTCAGTTCGCCGAGAATTGCTGAAGCAGGGCGTACCCGCGAATAAGACGACCGTCATCTACAACGGTATCGATCTCAGTCGAGTGAATCTGTCGAATTCTCGTACTCGTTCTCAGTCGTTTGCGGAGATTGGATTGCCGACCTCGCTTAATGGCGAGCACAAATGTGTGACGCTGGTAGCGAACATGCGACATGACGTTAAGGACTATCCAATGTTTTTGCGCGCGGCTAAAAAAGTTCGCGAGGCAGTTCCAAAGTCAGTTTTCCTGCTGGCAGGTGAGGGAGAGCTGATGCCGTCTTTGCAGTCTTTAGCAGTTGAGCTCGGTATCGAGAACGATACTTATTTTCTTGGCCGGTGCGAGGCGCTGGCTGACCTGCTGAACGTTTCCGATGTTTGCGTTCTCAGCTCGAAGGCAGAAGGTTTTTCAAACTCGATTCTTGAATACATGGCCGCTGGACGCCCCGTTGTCGCTACCGATGTCGGAGGCGCCAGCGAAGCTATCGTTGAAGGGCGCACCGGTCATCTCGTTCCCACCGGCAACGATGAATTGATGGGCCAGCGGATTATTGAGTTATTGAACAACGACTCACTAATGCAGATGGGCGCTGCAGGAAAAGAGATTGCTGCGGAGAGGTTCTCGCTGGAAGCGCAACTGAAACGTACCGAAGAGCTCTATGATCGCTTGCTGGCACGGCGGCGAGCAAACTGAATTTGAATGAACTCGCCAAGCAAAGATGAACCCCAAGCCAGTGCCGGCCAGGTCCGGCTGCTCGTCGTGGGACCATCGCTGGATATTCTTGGCGGCCAGGCAGTGCAGGCGGAACGGTTGATTCGCCGCTTGCGAGCTGAACGTTCTTTGGAAGTGGGATTTCTGCCGATCAACCCGCGCCTGCCCGGCGTTCTGCGAAAGCTCCAGTCAATCAAATATGTGCGGACGCTAGTGACTTCAATCTGGTATGTCGCCTCGCTGCTCGCACAAGTTCGGCGCTACGACGTAATTCATATTTTTTCGGCGTCATACTTTTCGTTTGTGCTTGCGCCGACGCCAGCGATCTTAATCTCAAAGTTGTACGGCAAGCGCATCGTGCTCAACTATCACAGCGGTGAAGCGGAGGACCATCTCAAACGGTGGCCATCGGCGATACGCACGCTCAAACTTGCGCACGACATCGTAGTGCCGTCCGCTTACCTGGTGAGGACTTTCGCCCGCTTTGGATTAAAGGCACGCGCAATACACAACACTATCGAGGGCGACGTCTTTCAATTTCGCGCGCGCCCGCAACTGACTCCGACGTTTCTTTCGAATCGAAACTTGGAAGCGCATTACGGTGTTGATTGCGTGTTGCGAGCTTTCGCACTCATTCAGCAGCGTTTTCCGGAATCGACATTGACGGTCGCTGGCGACGGCAGTTGCCGGAATGAGCTTGAACGGCTTGCGCGTGAGTTGAAACTTCAGCGCATTAAGTTTGTCGGACAAATCGAACATGCGCGTGTGCTCAGCTTGTACTACGCCGCAGATGTTTATTTGAACGGCTCACTCATCGATAACCAACCGTTGTCCTTGCTTGAGGCATTCGCATGTGGCTTGCCGGTGGTGACGACTAACGCGGGCGGCATTCCCGACATCGTGACGAACGATCGCACGGGTTTTTTAATTGACTGTAATGATCATAAAGCAATGGCTAGCGCCGCCATTCGCTTGTTGGAGGATCAATCAGTAGCCAACAGGATAATTGCTGAAGCTCGAGAGGAATGCCGCAAGTACAGCTGGGAGGCGGTCAGGGAACAGTGGCTCGAGTTATACGAGGAACGTCATTTATGGAGTGCGCCGGCAGAGCAAAGCGCCGACGGCGCTTTAGATTCTTATAAGGTTTGACTTCAGTGGTAATTAATTTAAAAGCGGTGTCGCGCTGCGCTTGCCACCGCACTCCAAAATAGATGAGTAAGCTGGCGAAATTGCGACGACTTAGTTTTGACGAGCTGCGTGTACGCGGCGCGCAATTCCTAAACTCAACCTTGGAACGCCGTGGTTGGACGTCTCTTTCTAAGCTGCCTGATGACAACCGATTTTTTTCGCTATTTAATTGCGGCCTTACTTCGGCTGAGCAGTTAAGCAATCATTTTCGACTGCGAAGTTCGCCGAGGTTCTTCACCGGCATTGGCGAGCGAGAGGCCACTCTTTCCTCAGTCAACGCGAACTTTTCAGATAGCCGCGATTCCATTATCGAGAAGGCAAATCGAATTATCGCGGGCAACTTTGATCTTCTCGGGTTGTCCAACTTGAGTTTTGGAGAGCCAATCGATTGGTCCCTTGAACCAGTCTCCGGCAAACGCGCGCCGTCGGATCATTGGAGTCGCGTGAACTACCTGGACGCTGACGTTACCGGCGATAAGAAAATCATCTGGGAGCTGAACCGTCATCAGTACTTCGTCACACTGGGGCAGGCGTATTGGTTGAGCGGCAATGAACGATATGCCGAAACGTTCGCGAACCATCTGCAATCATGGATGGACCAGAATCCACCAAAACAGGGAATCAACTGGGCCAGTAGTCTTGAAGTTTCGTTTCGCTCGATTTCATGGATTTGGGCTCTGCAATTCTTCAGAGAATCGAAGACTGTGACGACGCCTCTGTTGTTACGAGCTTTGAAGTTTTTGTATTTGAACGCCCGGCATCTCGAAACTTATCTTTCAACTTATTTCAGTCCCAACACGCATCTGACTGGGGAAGCGCTCGGGCTTTTTTATCTCGGCACAATGTTGCCCGAGTTCCGCAGTGCAAAACGTTGGCAGCAAACGGGACGTCGAATCCTGCTTCAACAACTGCCGATCCACGTTCAGGGTGACGGCGTGTATTTCGAGCAGTCTAGTTACTATCATCGTTATACGACCGACTTCTATCTGCACTTTCTAATTCTTTCAAAGTTGAATGGTGAAGCACTGCCAGAAACGGTTGAGGCGAAGCTGCAGTTGCTGATCGATCACTTGATGTATATCACGCGACCTGATGGCACGACCCCGCTGTTTGGAGATGATGATGGTGGCAAGTTAGTGATGTTAGGTCATCGCGTGCCGAATGATTTTCGAGACACACTCGCAATTGGCGCTGCTTTGTTTGAACGCGGCGATTACAAATTCGTTTCAAGTGATGCAGCAGAAACTGTCTTATGGCTGCTAGGATCGCAGGCACTTCAAACTTTTAAAACACTGCGGTCAGCGGCTCCTGCAGTTACTTCTAAGTCGTTTCCAATCGGCGGCTATTACGTCATGAGGGACGGTTGGAACAAGAACTCGAACTATCTGCTCATCGACTGTGGACCACACGGTGTAAGCAACTGCGGTCACGCACACGCTGACGCGCTTTCATTTGAACTGGCAGCGGGCGGGAAGAATCTGTTCGTTGATCCGGGGACCTTTACCTACACCGGTTCTGAAGACATGAGGAACTGGTTTCGTGGCTCGTCCGCGCACAACACATTGACGGTTGATGGGCAGTCGTCTTCTGTTCCTGCTGGTCCGTTTTCCTGGCAACGTATTGCTGAGACTGAAACAACGTCCTGGATCACAAAGGATCGGGTTGACTACTTTAGCGGCCGTAACAATGGTTATGAGCGGCTTGCGGATCCTGTGAAGCATTCGCGAGAAGTAATGTTTCTGAAACAGGATTATTGGATTATTCAAGACAAGGTACGTTCGGCGGCTGAGCACCGCTATGATCTGTGGTTTCATCTGGACAAAGGCGTTGCGACTGAAAGAGCTGGACCGGTCATTCAAATCGCGGATTCCGACGAATTCCGGCTGAAATTAGCTTCTTTTGGCGAAAATTTAGCGCCTCGTGCGGAAGAAGGCTGGGTTTCGCACTGTTATGCTCAAAGGACTCTCGCGCCGGTGCTGGCTTTTTCTGCCCAGGCAAAGGGAAAGCAGAGCTTCGTAACTTTCCTGTTGCCTGCTCAAAGTTCGACGGTTACAGAGGTCGAAGCAATAGGCGGGCGAGCTTTTGAAATTACCGGTGAGATGGGTCAGGACGTCTTGTTGTTGCGCAGCGAGCAACGAGGAGAAATGGCCAGACTCGCTTCGGACTTTGAATGGACCTGGGCGCGATTCAGTGATGAAACTGCTACGGTTCCTGAGGAATTGGTCCTAATCAATGGTCAATGGCTCGAACTTGGTGGCCGCGAAATCTTGAGATCAAAGCGACGAATCAATTACTTGATCGCTACGCGAGTCGGCGACGAATTTCGAATGCAAACGGACGATGGAGTGCTGCAGTTGCAATTCCCCATTTCAGACTTCGAATCAGTATTGCGCTCCCTGAAGATAGAAGACAGAAAACAGTAAGCTAAAGTTAGAAGCAGGATTTATGTGCGGCATTAACGGCATTGCATTCTCCTCACGCTCCGGACGACACGTAAGCCCGTCTGTGCTCGAGCGCATGCGCGATGTAATTTCGCATCGTGGGCCAGATGACAAGGGAAGCTTCATCGATGGCGTGGTGGGCTTGGGCCATCGCCGTCTGAGTATTGTTGATGTGGCCAGCGGTCATCAGCCGATGACTAACGAAGACGGTACTCTGCACATCACCTACAACGGCGAGATCTACAATCACGCCGACTTCAGAGAACAACTCGAAGCTCGCGGTCACATCTATCAAACTCACTGCGACACAGAAACGATTCTTCATCTGTACGAAGAGCATGGCGCTGGTTGTGTGGAACATCTGCGCGGCATGTTCGCTTTCGCGATTTGGGATCAGCGACGTACAGAACTGCTACTCGCACGCGATCGCCTGGGCGTAAAGCCCCTGTATTACTTTCTTGCTGAAGATGGCTCGCTCTTTTTCGGATCTGAAATAAAGGCGTTGCTGGCATCAAACGCGCTCAAGCCCGAACTCAACCTTCCGGCCTTGCCCGATTATCTTGCGAACCATGCGACTTCGGGCGACGAGACTTTGTTTGCTGGTATCAAGCGACTCTTGCCCGGTCACACGCTTACCTGGCGCGACGGACGTGTCGAGATCAAGCGCTATTGGGATGTTAGTTTTGCACGCGAGAACGATGGCAGCCGCTCGGACGCGGACTACATCGCCGACTGGTCTGAACTGTTTCGCGAAGCCGTTCGCTTGCGCTTAATGGCAGACGTGCCTTTAGGAATGTTCTTGTCGGGTGGAATCGATTCGTCGGCTATTGCCGCAGTAATGAGCGGCATGGTGAGCGAGCCGATCAAGACCTTCAGTGTCGCGTTCAAAGAGCGCGAAGCTAACGAACTCGAATATGCGCGTGTTGTCGCGAATGCTTTCAAAACAAATCATCACGAAGTAGTTGTTAGTCCGGCTGAATTCTTTGCGGCGCTGCCCAAGCTCGTTTGGCATGAAGACGAACCGCTGGCCCATCCTTCGAGTGTCGCGCTTTATTTCGTTTCGCGTTTGGCCTCCGAGCACGTGAAGGTTGTGCTGACCGGCGAAGGCAGCGACGAACTGCTCGCCGGCTACGCTCGTTATCGCAAGACGATCTGGAATTTGGCAGTAGGCGCGCGTTACCACGGGGCGATGCCGGCGGGAGTGAAAACGCTCATCCGCAATCGTATCGACGGTCTGCCGGTTGCTTCTAAAGTGCGGCAAAAACTTGTACGAACCTTCCTATCGCTGCAGCCGGATATCGAAAGCATTTACTTCGATAATTTTTCTGTGTTCTCACGCGCTCGACAGGCGCAGTTGTTGACGCCAAACACTCGAGCGCGGACGGGCGCAGTCGATCCATATGCCGGTGTTCGCAGTGTCCTTGATCAAACTGACGCGACTTCGCCGCTTGATCGCTTGCTATACGCTGACATCAAGACGTATCTGCACGAACTGTTGATGAAGCAGGACCAGATGAGTATGGCGGCTTCAATCGAGAGTCGTGTGCCGTTTCTCGATCACAAGTTGGTGGAGTTTACTTCGAGTTTACCCGAGCGATTGAAGCTGCGTGGTTGGACCACCAAGTATGTCCTGCGGCAGGCGATGAAGGGCGTGCTGCCCGAGACTATTCTGTCGCGTCCGAAGATGGGATTTCCCGTACCCATTGGAAAGTGGTTTCGTGGCGAATACCGAAGCGTCATCGACGAATTCGTTCTCGGTGAACGGGCACGAGCGCGCGGACACTTCGACAATGAGTACGTCGCCAACTTGGTCGCGCGACATGATGCAGGTGAAGACCATTCCGAACGGCTTTGGTCGCTGGTAAATTTTGAGATGTGGCAACGTCAGTATCTTGACGGCGAACACGGGGCTGAATCTTTAACTGAATCGGAAGCAGTACTGGCAAGTTAGTGACGACAGATGCGAATACTCTGGTTAAAAACTGAATTGCTTCATCCTGTCGATAAGGGCGGCAAGATCCGAACTTATCAGATGTTGAAGGAGCTGAAGCGCGAGCATTCAATTACGTATCTGACGCTTGATGACGGAACCGCTGATCCTAATGCTCAGAAACTGGCTGCGGAATACTGTCATGACTTGATCTGCATTCCTCATGCGCAACGCCGCAAGTTCACGCCCGGCTTTTATGCCGAACTGGGACTGAATCTAATCTCGCCGCTGCCGTATGCGATTTCGAAATACGAATCGAAAGCGATGAGACGCAAGATTCTGGAGCTGACTGCTGACAATTCGTTTGACGTAGTAATCTGCGATTTCCTCGCGCCCGCAGTTAATCTGCCACGCAATCTTTCCTGCGCGACGGTCCTCTTTCAGCACAACGTTGAGGCGATGATCTGGAAGCGTCATTCCGAAGTGCAGTCAAATCCGGTGAAGCGTGCGTACTTGCAGGGGCAATGGCGTCAGATGCAAGCGTTTGAAGGTGTGATGTGCCGGCGATTCGATCATGTGATCGCAGTGTCGCGCGAAGATAGCGAGATGATGCGGCGCGAATACAACGTGACCGCGATAGACGACGTGCCCACTGGAGTTGATACTGACTTCTTTCGTCCGCGACGAGGTGAGACACGCGACGCGCATAATCTGGTTTTTACTGGCTCGATGGATTGGCTGCCAAATGAAGATGCGATTCAGTACTTCACGAACCAGATTCTTCCGCTGATCAAGCAATCGATTCCCGATGTGACGTTGACAGTTGTCGGTCGCAATCCATATCCGGCGCTGCTTGAGTTGAGTAAGAAAGATCCTTCGATCATCGTGACCGGACGGGTGGATGATGTGCGACCTTACATGGAACGCGCTGCCGCCTACATCGTTCCGTTGAGAATCGGCGGTGGCACGCGTTTGAAAATATTTGAAGCCATGGCTATGGAGAAGCCGCTCATTTCAACAACAGTCGGCGCTGAAGGATTGCCGGTTCGAAATAAAGCGGAACTACTGCTGGCTGATTCACCCGCAGACTTTGCCGCGGCTGTTGTGCGCGTGCTTACTGATGATGAGTTCGCTTTTCATCTTGGTCGACGCGCCGCGAAGCTGGTTCGTGAGCAGTTTGGTTGGAATCGTGTTGCGGATCGCTTCGCCGAGATTTGTGAGAAGGCGATGCCGCCGCGCGAAAATGTGGTTAAGCAACCTGAACCCGACGCTGAATTATTGAGCGTCTCGGGATAAATAGTTGAGTTAACACTATGAATAAACCAATGGAAAACGAGCGCTGTTTGTCGGTGGTTGTTCCTGCTTACAACGAGCGGGTGACCCTCCCGTTGATTGTGAACAAGCTGTTAGCGTTGCCGCAGTTGCTTGAAGTCATCATCGTCGATGACTGTTCCAGCGACGGTACCGATGCGGTTGGACGCGGCCTCGCTGAAACCCATCCGCAGGTGCGCTACACGCGTCACGAAAAGAATGCCGGCAAGACGGAAGCTTTGAAAACAGGACTGCGGCTAACCACCGGCAATATCGTGATCATTCAGGACGCGGACCTGGAGTACGATCCTGAAGAAATTCCTCAAGTGATTCAGCCAATCATCGATGGCCACGCCGATGTTGTTTACGGCTCTCGATTTTTGGTGCGCAAGGCTTCTCGCGTTTTGTATTTTTATCACTTCGTCGCGAATAAGTTTCTGACGTTCCTGTCGAACATGCTTACGAACCTGAATATGACGGACGTCGAAACTGGTTATAAAGCGTTTCGCGGAGACATCATTCGTAAGATGACAATCGTTTCCAGCGGCTTCGGTTTTGAAATTGAAGTCACTGCGAAGGTCGCAAAGCTGAAGTGCGCCGTGTATGAAACTCCGATTAGCTATTACGGTCGCACCTATGAAGAAGGTAAGAAGATCGGCATGATGGATGGCGTCGTCGCAATGTGGCTCATCCTGCGTTTCAATCTCTTCTGCAGCCTGGAATCTTCATTCACTGAACGAGTACAACTGGAAGCGAATGGCGGTAATCGTCCGCGCGATCTGGAACCTTTATCGATGGGCGCGATTGAAGAGAGAATTTAAGACAATCCCATCCTGCTGATTAGTTGAGTTCAACCGTTAAAACTTTAGCTCCTGCGCGAAAGCTGGCATGGCCCCCACTGCCCGGCGCAATTCTCTGTGTGCTGTTGTATTTGGTTGCGGCTTACTTCACGACTGCGTACTTCATGGGCGACACCGTGGATTACTCGCAGTCGATCACCGCGCGCCTCGCCGGCAAGGATTATTTGTTTTGGGAATTTGGCCATTTGCTTTGGCGGCCACTCGGTTATGTCCTGTTCAGGATCAGTTCGCCTTTGACGAACCGATTTGTGGGAGGTGACGCGATCGCGAGCGCGACGTTGGTATTAATCGCGGTGAGCTGGACCAGTGGACTCGTCGCAGTCCTTTCGCTGTTTGGAGTACTGAATCGTCTTTGCCGCAATAAGGCGGCGGTGCTTATCAGCGTAATCGGTTTCATCGGCGCCCAGGCTTTTCTGAATTATGTTCGTACTGGCGCGCCTTACATTCCGGGGCTCGCATTAATCCTGCTTGGTCTTTACTTGTTGGTTGCTGAAGGAAACAAAGACCAGCCGTCGCTACTGAAGAGTGTGTTGGCCGGAGTATCGCTGGGAGCCGCCGGGCTCTTTTGGTTTCCATACGTGCTCGCAATTCCAGCAGTGTTGGTCGCCCCATTGTTGCTTTTCGGATTCAGCAAGCAGCGATTGAAACTCTCATTGATTGCAGTAGTGGTAGGAGCAGTGATCGGGGCGGGAGTTTACTTTGCTGTGATGGCCCACATCGGTGTTCACAATGTGCAAGACTTCCGGGTTTGGATGGAAAAGACTTCGCGGAGCACAGGCTCATCCAATCGCGGCATCAGTAAGATGATCTTTGGGTTCGCTCGATCGTTTCTCAACATGGGGAACGATGGAATGTTGTTCAAGCGTTTCCTGTTGCACGATCCTTTCAATCCTGTATCGGCGCTTGATTTGGTCAGATTCAGTTTATGGAAGCTGGTTGCGTTTTACCTTTTCGTCGGGTTCATTTTCCTCAGCCTGATTACTTCCAACAATGGAAGACGCCTGCTCGTTTTGTTTCTATTAAACGTGCTGCCCGTGATCGCCTTTGCGATTTATTGGCAAGGCGGCGACCCGGAGCGTTACTTGCCGTTATATCCGCTGCTCTTCATCGCATTGGCGTGGGCGATTGACTCGCAGGAAGTGAAGCGTCTATTTAAGATTCCACTCGTCCTTTTCGTTATCGCTATGGTTGCCGTTAACGGTTTGATGATGTCGCGAGTAAAGATTAACCAACAGCAGCAAGCCATAGCCGGCCGTATCGCAGATTTGTCCACTTCACTGAAGCCGAACAGTTGGGTGTACACCGCCAATTGGCAGGATGACCTTATTAACTTCAATCGCAGCTTTCCGCTCAATCCGATCAATCGGAATAGCAATTTGAGACTGGGGGCTTTCATTAGTCCCGGGGAAGCTGAGGTAGCACACTGGCGGCAGGACGTGGCGACTCGTATTGAATCCGCATGGCAGAATGGCGGTGACGTTTGGATTTCGCGTCGCTTGTTATCCGAGCGACCGCGGCCTGAATGGAATTGGGTTGAAGGTGATGACCCGCGCGTTTCGTGGACTGATCTCAATCGTTTTACGTCGAAGCTTGAGCTTGGCCCAACAGTCGGGGGAGATGACGGGTTTGCGCTGCTAATCAATGGGCCGCAGAATCAGGCAGCGCTGCAGGAAGCGAGCGGCAAGTAAAGTTGAGAATGGACTTCTTTCTTTTATGAGAATCAGTATCTTCGGTCTTGGTTACGTGGGTTGTGTTTCAGCAGCGTGCTTTGCTCGCGAAGGTCACGAGGTGATCGGCGTCGATGTCAATTCCACCAAAGTCGAGATCGTAAACCGTGGCGACAGTCCGATTGTCGAGGCAGGCATGTTCGAGCTGATCAAGGAGATGGTCAGCCAGAAAAAATTGCGCGCAACTTCTGATACTCAGGAGGCGATTGATAATTCTGAGCTATCACTCGTGTGCGTCGGTACTCCCTCGAATACCAACGGTAGTCTTGATCTCGGCTATGTTGGACGCGTCTGCGAGGAAATCGGCGCAGCCTTAAAAAACAAATCAAGCCGTCACACAGTTGTCATTCGCAGCACGATGTTGCCCGGAACGATCGCTGGTGTAGTTGTGCCAGCGCTCGAAAGTAAATCCGGTAAACGCGCGGGAACCGATTTCGGCGTTTGCATCAATCCCGAGTTCCTCCGCGAGGGAACGTCATTAAAAGATTTCTATGCGCCGCCTTTTACTTTAATTGGCGCTGATGATTCGCACACTGCTGAAGCGGTGCGAAAGATCTACGCCGGAATTGATGCGCCGATTTTTGTGACTCCGGTGCCGACGGCTGAAATGGTCAAGTATGTATGCAATTGTTTTCATGCGCTCAAGATTAGCTTCGCCAACGAAGTCGGAAACATCTGCAAGGCGCTCAACATCGATAGTCACGAGGTGATGGACGTGTTTTGTCAGGACACGAAACTTAACCTCTCTTCTTATTATCTGAAGCCAGGCTTTGCTTTTGGTGGTTCATGCTTGCCGAAGGATCTACGCGCGATGAATTACAAAGCAAAGCAACTCGACATCGAAGTACCGGTACTCGCGTCTTTGCTTCCTAGTAACCGTTTGCAGATCGAGCGCGCGGTAGAGATGGTCCTGGCCACAGGCAAGAAGCGCGTCGGCGTACTTGGCTTTAGTTTCAAAGCTGGCACCGACGATCTGCGCGAGTCACCGATGGTCGCATTGATTGAAACTTTGATTGGCAAAGGTATACAGCTCGCGATTTATGATCGTGACGTATCGCTGGCCCGGCTCTTTGGAGCTAACAAGGAATTTATTGAAAGCGGCATTCCTCATATTTCTCAATTAATGCGTGGCAGCGTTGCAGAAGTAATCGAAGGCGCCGACGTTCTCATAATCGGAAATAAAGCAGATGAATTTCGCCAGATTGAGAATTTAGCTCGTCCTGATCAGGTGATCATCGATCTCGTGCGGCTGTTTGAAAAAACTTCTGACGATAAGTATCACGGCATCTGTTGGTAAGATGCAGGCGGTTGCTTCTCCTTCATTTCGAACGGGAAGAATATGAGATTTCGTTCCCGTCAAAGCCCGACCGGTAGCAATTCATCAACCCGACGTAAACGACTGCTGCTAGCGGTGGTAGTCTTGCTCGTTCTTTGGTGTGTCGCGTGGGTCGCCGCCAAGATGTTGATGGTCAACGCGCCCATCGAACGCGCAGACGCCATAGTCGTAATGGCAGGCTCAGCCGTTTTCAAAGAGCGAACGCAGCGCGCTGCTGAGCTTTATCATCAGGGTCGAGGTCCGGTTGTCCTCGTGACCAATGACAATCAGCGCGGCGGGTGGTCCAGTGACGAGCAGCGAAACATTCCGTATCACGAGATGTCGGCTCGTTATCTGCGACGTGGCGGAGTACCTGATGAAGCGATAGTTGATATACCTGAACCTGTGACCGGGACATACGAGGAAATGCATCTTCTGCGTCGATACGCAGAAGCTCATCAAATTCGCTCGATGTTGATAGTTACTTCTGCGTACCACTCGCGACGGGCGCTTTGGACTTTGCGTCGAACGTTTGCAGGTACAGGCATCAACGTGGGTTTGGATGCGATTCAGCCAGGTTACCAGGCACCGTCACCAGCTACATGGTGGCTGCACGTGCGAGGGTGGCAGATGGTTCCCGTTGAGTATGTGAAAATGATTTACTACGCTCTGGCGTATAGAAAGTAGAACAGACTTCAGTCTGTTTAAAGGAAGGGCAAACAGACTGAGACGTGTTTTACCAGGAGCCGAACAGACTGAAGTCTGTTTGACTCGTTAGGATATGGTAACTGCATTTAATTCGTCGTTTCTTATAGTACGCACCCCATGCAGTCGTTCTTATTCCGTTTGAAAGGTAGTTTTCAAGTGGTTTCACTTCGAAGATTGTTCACGACAGTGGCACTCGCATCCATTGTCATCGCGGCTGCACAAGCCTCAGCAAAAGCGGATCCGCTCACCTTTAGCAACGTCCAGGCGCTGCAAAATAACGGCGCGTCCCGGATTGATCTGCTTTCGAATCCTGGGGTGACGTTATTTGGACCACAGGTAACTTTTCTCGTCGACATTGAGGGTATGGTGCCACCCGGCGAGAGCACGCTGTTGATAACGTACACGGAGGCCGGAAGTCCGCCGATCGTGCAGTCCTTCAGCATTCCCGCTTTTGATAGTGTGCCCCCGCCATATACGCAACTGTTTACGATTACTTCACCGGGGGCGAATTTCAGTGGTGCTCCAGCGACCCTGACGATCACCATCATCACTCCTCCCGGTTTTTCCTATGACGGTGGGCCGACGCAGTTCGTCACGCACACCTACACTTTCAATGTTGCTCAGCCAGTTCCGGAGCCCGCCACGATGGTGCTACTGGGAACAGGAGCAGCGGGATTGTGGAACCAGCGCAGGCGTCAACGAAAACGAAAAACGAATAGCACCTAAGTCAGGCGTAACTCGCAATGCCTACGCTCGAACAAGACGATCAAGTTGCTTCTGATGCAACGACATCGTCTCCGGTACATGCGGAGACGGTCTCGGTCGTCATACCGTGCCTCAATGAAGAGCGATTTATCGGAGATGCCCTCAACAATCTCGCTGATCAGTTCGATTCTCAGCGGTACGAGATCATCGTGGTTGATGGCCTCTCCGACGATCGCACTCGACAAGTCATTGCCGAGTTTCAGCAGCGCCGTCCAGACCTTTCAATTCGATTAATCGATAATCCCGCTCGAGCTATTCCCACGGCATTGAACCTCGGTATCGAAGCAGCGCGGGGCGAAATCATCGCGCGTCTCGATGCGCACGCGGTTGCGTCGCCGGGGTATGTTCGCCGCTCCGTTGAGGTTCTGCGTCAGCCGGGAGTCGGCGTTGTCGGTATGCCTTGTAACGTCTGTCCCGCGGACAATACTTTAACGGCGAAAGGAATTGCGTTGGCTGTCTCGCATCCGTTCGGAATTGGAGACGCCAAGTATCGTTTGGGTCGCGGCTCAGCTGCGCAGGAACCAGTCGATACGGTTGCGTTCGCTTGCTTTCGAAAAGAGCTGTGGCGTGAGCTGGGTGGCTTCGATGAAAAGCTTTCTGCGAATGAAGACTACGAGTTCAATTATCGAGTTCGTTCAAGTGGCAGAACAGTTCTGTTGGACAAGGCTGAACGTTGTGACTATTTCGCGCGCGCCACGCTTGGAGGGTTGGTTCGGCAATACTGGCGTTATGGCCGTTGGAAGGCGCGAATGATTCTCGATAATCCAGCATCAATCAAACTTCGGCAGGTGATTGCGCCTATCTTCGTTGCGTCGCTGCCACTCTTGATAGTGGCGGGCTTTTTTTTAAGACCGGCGTGGTGGCTGTTGGCGATCGAGTTGGTTTCTTATTTCGCGATGGCGATGTTCTTCTCAGGCAGGGTGATGATGAAGTCGCATCTCGGCGGCGGATTACTCATGCTGTTGCCAATTATTTTCGCAGTTATCCATTTAACCTGGGGTACAGGGTTTTTGTTGGGGTTGGTTAAGGCACCGCCGCTCACAGCGTCTGTTGCTAAACCGGCAAGCTGATATTTGGAGTGCGGTGGCAAGCGCAGCGCGACACCGCTTTGGATTAACGATTCCTGCTGAAACCCGAAAACGATCCAAGCCGGTGTCGCGCTGCGCTTGCCACCGCACTTCAAAACGCTTTGCGTTTGAAAGTTTATATGTTTAAGATGACGCACATTCCCGTTGTCCAGAAACGGCTTCCCCGTCGAGCCAGATTTTGAGACGCTCACTATGAGCTCGAAATCAAAAAAGCGCATCGGCATCTTCGTGATCGCTTACAACGCAGTCAACAAGCTTGACTGGACGTTAGACCGTATTCCTGAAGAAGTTTGGGAGAAAGTTGAAGAGGTGTTTCTCTTCGACGATTGCTCGACCGACAACACTTTCTACGCAGCGCTCGGCTATAAACAAATCAAGCAACTGGACAAGCTCACCGTCCACCGCAACCCGAAAAATCTGCGCTATGGTGGTAATCAGAAAGCCGGTTACCAGTATGCGATCGAGCGGGGCTTCGATATTGTGGTAATGCTCCACGCGGACGGACAGTATGCTCCCGAAGTTTTGCCGCAACTGCTTGAGCCGCTCGAAAACGATGAGGCCGACGTTGTCTTCGGTTCACGTATGGCCGCGGGGGGCGATCCGTTGGCGGGTGGTATGCCGCTTTATAAGTACGTTGGCAATCGCGTTCTCACAACAATGGAGAACAAGATCGTCGGCATGAACTTGTCTGAGTTCCACTCCGGCTATCGGCTGTACAGTTGCGAAGCTTTAAAGAAGGTCCCATTCCTCCTCAATTCAAACGAATGGCACTTCGATACGAACATCTTGATCCAATTTCACGAGGCGGGCTTACGCATCGTGGAGAGGCCAATTCCCACCTACTACGGCGACGAAATTTGCTACGTGAATGGAATGGCCTACGCGTTCAATTGCGTGAAAACCGCGCTCCGCTATAGGTTGCACAAGGCGAGATTGGTTTACGAGGAAAAATATAACGTGTCCGGTGACCACTACGTTTACAAGAAGAGCGATCCCTACAGCAGTCATGCGCAGATCCTGCAGTGGGTTGAGCAGGAGCGACCTGCTGAAGTTCTTGAGATGGGTACCGCAACCGGTTATCTGAGTTCGGAAATGTCCAAGCTGGGTTGCACCGTTACCGGAGTTGAGCAGGATGCGCACATGGCTGAGCTCGCGCGGCCATATTGTCGTGAAATGATCGTTGGCGATATTGAAACGCTGGATTTCGAAAGCCTCGGCAAATACGACGCGGTGATTTTTGGTGATGTTCTGGAACATTTGAAAAACCCACGCGAGATTCTCGAAAGAGCGACGCGCTTGTTGAAGCCCGGCGGCAAAGTCCTGATGTCGTTGCCGAACGTCGCCAACATTTGGGTGCGATTGAATCTGCTCTTCGGCCGTTTCAACTATAGTCGAGTGGGCATTCTCGATGAGACACACCTTCGCTTCTTCACTTTGCAGACGATGAAGCAGTTAGCTGACGATTCGGGCTTTGATGTGGTCAGCGTTAACGCCACACCGATTCCTCTGCCGGTGATGCTGCCTTCGACTAGCCGGGGCCACTCTTTAAGTTTCCTGCACTTCCTCAATTGGTGTCTGACCAAAGTGAGAAGCACTTTGTTTGGTTATCAATTCGTGCTTGTCTGCCGGCCAAAGACCTAGTCCTGATTCTCCAATTCGTCCTTCATGGCAACTCTGAAAACCGTAATCGATGAGTTGATACATCACTATCAATTCATTGTTATAGAAGCGTCGTTGGTCCTGTTGGCGGTTCTGCTTGCATTGCTCATCGGCGGAGCTAGGCGATCCCGCCGCAGGTTGGAAGTAAGTTTTCGGCATTTCGCGCAGCGAAGATTGCTCGCGGTTATATTCGTCGGCGTTCTGACTTTAGTGGTACGTGTAGCATTGTTGCCGGTGATCCCGATTCCCGTACCTGGGACACACGATGAGTTCTCATACTTACTCGCTGCGGATACCTTTGCCTCCGGTCGTCTCACTAATCCCACTCATCCGCTGTGGATGCACTTCGAGAGTTTTCACATTCTGCAGCAGCCGACTTACAACTCGATGTATCCGATTGCTTCGAGTGTGATGATGACGCTTGGAAAAGTTGTGTTCGGACATCCCTGGTGGGGAGTTTGGTTGAGCGCTGGAATCTTCTGCGCAGCCTTGTGCTGGATGCTACAAGGATGGCTGCCGCCGCAGTGGGCGCTGCTCGGTGGCTTGATTGGTGTGATTCGCATCGGACTGTTCAGCTACTGGATGAACAGCTACATGGGAGGCGCTCTCGCTGGTCTTGGTGGTGTGTTGGTGCTGGGAGCTCTGCCGCGAATCATGAAGCGACCACGCGTGGTCCATGCGATTGTGATGGGCATCGGAGTGATTGCTCTAGCTAACAGCCGGCCTAACGAAGGTTTTTTCACAGTTGCCGGCGCAATGTTGGCACTGCTGATTTGGTTCCTTAAGAAGCGACCTGCGTGGCGAGTACTACTTCCCAGGTTCATAGCGCCATTCGGTCTGATGCTGGTGCTGATGTGTATAGCGATGGGATTTTATTTCTGGCGCGTGACGGGCAGTCCGGTCCGCATGCCTTACCAGGTAGATCGGCAAACCTACGCTACGGCGCCGCTGTTCTTCTTTTCAAAAGTTGGAGCTGAACCTCATTACAACCATCCGGTGATGCGAGATTTTTACGTTAACTGGGAACAGGCGTTGTATGAGAAAACGCTCAGCTTGAAAGGCGCGTTAATTCGAGAACTTGGCAAGGTTGTGACGCTATGGTTGTTCTTTTTCGGACCCGCCCTCACTGTGCCGCTCATCATGCTGCATAAAGTTTTACTCGATCGGAGGCTGCGCCTCTTATGGATTGCGACGGCCGTGGCTTCGATCGGGATAATTGCGCCGGCGTGGTTCAACGCGCATTATGCGGCGCCGCTAACTGGAGTTTTTTATGTTGCGATCCTTCAGGGCCTTCGTCATCTTCGCTGGTGTCGTTTAGGAAAACGGTGCACGGGTTTGCTACTCGCTCAGGCAGTGCCGTTGATTTGTCTCGTCATGGTGCCACTGCGCGTTCTGGCGAAGCCGCTGCACATTAGTATGGCAACTGACTGGAGGTTGACATGGACGCATGCGACTCCGGGACTTTACGGTCGTGATGCTATGGAAAAGCAATTGTCGTCGCTGCCGGGCCAGCAACTTGTGATTGTGCGTTACAAGCCAAATCACGATTACCACACCGAATGGGTTTACAACGAAGCGAATATCGACGCGGCTAAGGTTGTGTGGGCACGCGAAATGGACACAGCACACAACCAGCAGCTGCTGAATTATTTTCAAGGCAGAACCGCGTGGTTGCTGGAAGCTGATGAGAATCCGCCGCGCTTGTCGGCTTATCCGAGGTAGGATCGCGCGGTGCAGGAAAGTCGCTTAAAGGTTTGGCTATTGATCATCTCCGTCGTCGCCGTGACGTTCGGTCTGTCGCTGAAGTTCACGCGGGCCTCTTCACAGGATCGGCCACGATCTTTTTTAAGGTCAGGTTCGGTGATTACTGTCGCGGCAAACGGCAATTTGCAGCAAGCGTTGAATGACGCGCGGTGTGGAGACACGATTCTAATCGAAGCCAGCGCTACTTTCCTGGCGGCAGGTGATGCGGGTTTCATGTTTCCTGCTAAGACCGGTGCACCTTGTAACGGTACAGCCGCGGATACCATCACTGTCAGTACTACGAATGTGGACAGGTTACCCGCCACTGGTGGGCGCGTCGGTATTAACGACGCCGTGAACATGCCTAAGCTAGTCACTGCTGGTCCAAGTCCGGCGGTTAGTTTTGGAGCTAACAGTCGCTTCTGGAAATTGACTGGCATCGAAGTCAGTTCCACGCCAAACCCTCAGTACGCATCTTTTCTTGTTTTCGTAGGCACCGATCTTCCCTTCGAGCAGCTGCCTTCCGACATCACTTTCGATCGTTGCTACATTCACAGTCGCGAAGACGGAACCAACAACGCGCATGCAAGTGTTCGTGGAGGCGTAGATGTCGAGGCGAGTCGCGTTACTTTCAATGGTTGCCGTGTCGCATTCCCCGGAGGTTATGCCGGTCCATCGAAGAGCACCGATGCGACCTACGCTATTCTGACTGTAGCCGGGCCTGGGCCAATCACCATTGATAACTGTTTCCTGAATTCATGGTTTGCCAGTCTGTTCATGGGTGGCGGAGGCTTGCACACTTCAAACACAGCCACCGTTGAAGCAGGGGCGACGATGTCGCAGGCGACTTTGTCGAATACTGCAAATCTGAAAGTTGGTGATTTGATCGCGTTCGCCGATGGACCAGCAGATTCGCCGTACCAGGGCTACTACTACGAAGTCGCCAAGGTCACACGCATCAGCGGCACAACTGTTTCCTACCAGCCGTGGGCATCAAAAACTGGTCGGGGCTTACCGTTGACACGAGCGCCGCTTTCTCCCGGCGCCGCGCGCTGGAATGGAATCAATCCAGGCCAGGTGAAGATTACCCGATCGACTTTTTGGATTAATCCAGTTATTGCGAAACAGATTAGGGAAGAAGTCGGGCAGAATCCAAAGGGCGCTTTTGAAATTAAGGCCGCAGACGGACTGTTCATGGAGGGCAATGTTTTCGCGGGTTGGCCGGGCACGCTCGCGTTGACGTTGCGCAACCAAACTGGTCCACACGGCGCTCCGTCGCCGTGGTCGATCATTCGCAACTTCGTTTTTCGCAACAATCTTTATGACACCGAAGTTCGTTACGGCGGGCAGCTTTTTACTATTCTTCTCGAAGACAGCATCGGCACCAGCGTTACTGGAGGCGACTTTCTCATCGAAAACAATCTATTCACCAGCGGTGGCTGGGTCGCAGACTTATATGGAGGAGCGAACGTGGTCTTCCGCCATAACACGTTCATCAATAATGTGGGCTGGCCAGGTGGTAGACTCCTTAACGCGCAGTACGGCACGTCCGGTTTTGTATTCAAGGACAACGTCGTCTGGAATAACGAATACGGAGTGAACTGTCTGCCCCCGCCGAACCGGACTCGTTGGGATGTGTGCCTACCGAACAACGTGATAAGCGGCAACGTGATGGTGACTGAGCGAACTGATTCATACCGTCCTAACTGCGAAAACACGTATGGTAGTGGCAACTCGTGTCCACGTACTGCGGACGCGGTTGGCTTTGTGGATCCTACTAATGGCAATTTTGAACTTGGCCCAGGCAGCTCCTACAAACGAAAAGCTTCAGACGGAAAAGACCCAGGCATCGATGGACCAGCCTTCACCGCGTCAGGCGTGAAGAAGCTGCGATCGCTCCGATAAGATTCTGCACATGAAACAGTGGGCCCGAAGATCCAAGTCGCTGATCGTCGCTTATAAGATCTACCAGAATTGGTTGATGCGCCGCCGGTTCGCGTCCGGCATGATCGAAAGCGATCACGGCTCTACTCATCGCACCAAAACCGTAGCTGAAAGCCTCAATTACATCGACGCCCAGTTTTCAGACTATTTGACTTACAGCGGTCTAACGGAAGCCGATCTCCCCGGCAAGCGCATCCTCGAGCTCGGCTTCGGCGACAATACCGGCGTCGCCCTGAAGTTCATCGCCGCAGGCGCGGCTCAGATTGTTTGCGTCGATAAGTTTTATTCTCGTCGCAGCAGTGACCAGGAGCGACAGATCTATGTCGCCTTGCGCGAGCGGCTGAATGATCAGGAGCGTGAACGCTTCGACTCAGCCATTCACATCAGCGACGGAATTGCATTCGAGGATGAGCGACTTCGAATCATCAACGGCATGGACCTACAGCAGGCGGCGGCCAGTCTCACGAAAGACGGCGCAGCTTTCGATCTGATTATCTCTCGCGCCGTTGTCGAAGAAATGTTTGATCCGGCGCTCGTGTTTCGCGCCGCCGATCGATTGCTCGCTCCACGCGGGCTTTCGGTGCACAAGATTGACCTAAGCGACTACGGCATCTTCAGCGATGGAGGCATGCATCCGCTGACTTTCCTGACTATTTCTGAGGGAATCTACAACCGGATGTCGACGGATTCAGGCATACCGAATAGGAAATTGATCGGGTACTATAGACGGGTGATGGAAGAGCTGGGTTACTCCAGCAGAATCTTCATCACTGGAGTGGTTGGGCGGCCGCCCCTCGTGCCGCATCCGGAACAGATCGAGCTTGGATTGCATTACGACAAAAATACTATTTCGCTGGTTGATGAAATCCGTCCCAAGCTGAGCAAGGAATTCCGCGACTTATCTACCGAAGAGCTGATGATCAACGGGATCTTTCTCGTAGCCCAAAAGCCCGCCGACTCGAAATCCTGACATGTATTCTGACAGTATCCTGGAAAAGCTTCGCTGGTCGCTTCCGTGGCTCTCGCGCTATCCGTTTTGGCGGGCACGCGAGTTGGCGAGCCGTGTCAGCGCGCCGCCACCGCCCGCGCACCTGATAATTCTCGTTGCTAATCATTTTGAGCCGGCTGTCACTGAAGAAGGTCTGCCGCAGTTGGAGCACTGGTGCAAACTCGCGCGCTCAACCGGTGATGCGGTCCGCGATCACGACGGCACGCCCTTTCGTCATACGAACTTCTTTCCTGCTGAGCAGTACGAACGGCGTCGCATTGAAATGATCGCCGACCTTCAGGCGGATGGTTACGGCGAAGTCGAAGTACATTTTCATCACGGTATCGAAGAGCCCGACACAGCAGAAAACACGCGTCACATGCTGTCTGACTTCCGTGATCGGTTAGCTGAGGACCATCGCTTATTGTCTCGCCAGAATCCTGGGGACTCACCGCGCTATGCATTCGTACATGGTAACTGGGCGCTGGCTAACTCAGCCGGCGGTCGCTTCTGCGGTGTCGATTCGGAAATGCAAATACTGGCGGACACCGGTTGCTATGCTGACTTCACCTTGCCTTCAGCGCCGGACGAATCACAGGTGCCGCGGATCAATACGATCTATCAGTGCGGCAACCCGCTGACTGAAGCGCGGCCTCATCGAAGCGGTCCGGATTTGAAAGTTGGCGATAAGCCTTCGCTGCCTATCATTTTTACTGGACCGCTTGTTTTTGATTGGTCCAGGCGGTTACGAGGTCTCCCAATCCCACGTTTGGATGACGGCGCGCTGGCGCAGAACTATCCGCTGACCATGCAGCGCTTCAATCGCTGGCGCAGTGCTCACATAAATGTGGAAGGCCGGCCTGAATGGCAATTTATAAAACTGTATTCCCACGGATTTTTTGAATGGGACCAGGACGCCATGATCGGCGAGCACTTGAAGCGCTTCATGAACGAAGCGTTGGAGCACGGTGAGCGCACCGGTGCGTTCAAGATTCATTTTGCAAGTGCCCGTGAAGCATTTAATATGGTCATCGCCGCACTCGACGGCCGTGATGGAGACCCCCATGGCTATCGGGATTACCACTTGCGCTCAATCATGACAGAATCTGTTCAAGCCCCGGAACAGGCAGATTCTCTTTTGGCGCTGAGTTAGTTTGGGGCAACAGCCAGTTGCCACGATGCTTCGCACTCTAACACCTCAAATTAGTCCCGCTAGTGCAGACGTGCAGCAGTCGACAGTTGATCGTCTGTACAACGAACTCCAGACGCAGGGGATCGTTGTGCTGCCCGATTTATTGTCGCCTGGGCAGCTCGCTGAAATGCAGAAGGCTTTTGCGACGCGCCTGCAGTTTGTCCGTTGGAATAACTTCGAAGGCTATCAACGAACTGAGAAGCACCGGCTCATGGTCGAGGATGTGTTATTGCTCGACCAGGGCTTTGTTGATCTCGCGTTGCATCCGCTCGTGCTCGGAGTGCTCGATCGTTATCTCGGAACGAACTATGAGTTGACTGAAGCGAAAGGTTGGAAGTCGACGGCAACCAAACAGGATTTTCACGGCTGGCACGGTGATGCGTGGTACGAGCAGAATGGCACCACAATTCACAAGGAAGTGAAGCTCGCGTTCTATCTCACGGACGTAAAGAGCGGCGCCTTCAATTACGTGAAAGGAAGTCACCGGCGGCAACACCCGCGCATGGTGCGTAACGACGAAATCACCGCGGACGATCGCTCGCGGATTGTTGAATTAAGGAACCAGGCGGGCACAGCCTTTCTCTTCGATACTTCAGGCATCCATCGGCAAGGAGTACCAATGCTGGAACCGCGATGTGCTGTGTTCTACAACTACCACGACTCCTCGGTGCCACTACAACAGGAAGACATCGACTACTACCGTTATCACCCCCTGCTTTTGAACGCCGCTTTTCTCGGGAATCTTTCCGCTCGCGAGATGAGGGTTCTCGGTTTCGGCAACAAAACAAACTTCATCCCTGCTTTTCAACGCCGCCAAAGCCTCCCAATGCTTTATAGTGTCTTTGGTGCGGCGTTTTCGGCGCAAATGTGGTGCAACAATCTTCGGTTGAGAGCCACAGCCCTGCTGCGACACTTACTGGGCAGCGATACCACATCGCGATGAGAAGTTTCGCCCTCCGGCATTAACCCCGATTAAAATTCATGTTGGACTACGAATCAAAAGAGAGTGTGCCTACGTCCGAAGCGCCCGCGGATAGCTATTTCACTACCAAGCATCTGCGCGCTGATCTTGGTCGGCGGACTGCTCGAGGCGGCGTAGTCACAGTTGTTTCGCAAGCGCTGACGTTCATCATCACACTCGGGGCCACGGCTGTGATGGCGCGGCTCTTAACGCCTCAGGACTATGGATTGGTCGGCATGGTTGCTGTGTTCGCGAATTTCGTCGCGATGTTCAAGGACATGGGACTCTCGACCGCAACGATCCAACGAGCCGAGATTGACTACTATCAGATCAGCACACTGTTTTGGTTGAACGTCGCTTTGAGTGTCGCTGTGATGGCAATAGCCATTGCTTTATCGCCGGCCGTCGCCTGGTTTTATGGTGACTGGCGTTTGTTGTCCATCACGATCGTTACCTCGTTCGGGTTTCTCATCAGCGGCCTGATGGTCCAACACGAAGCTCTGCTCCGACGGCAGATGAGATTTCTCGTGTTGGCAGTCGCGTCACTTTCTTCCGTCATAGTTGGTTACATAGTCGGCATCACGTTCGCCTGGTATGGATTCAAGTATTGGGCGCTGGTGTTCAGTCAGCTCGCGCTTGTCTCTTTCAACACCATCGCGGTGTGGATAGCTTGTCGCTGGAGACCCGGCAGACCGCGACGCAACACTGGCGTGGGGTCGATGGTGCGGTTTGGCGGAAACCTGACCGGTTTCACTACCATCAATTATTTTTCCAGAAATCTCGACAATCTCCTGATCGGCCGTGTATGGGGCGCTATGCAGTTAGGTTTCTACAGCAGAGCCTACCAACTGATGATGATCCCGATCGATCAGATCAATATGCCGATCACTTCAGTCGCCGTACCTGCCTTGAGCCGGCTGACTGATAGCCCCGCTCAATATCGCAAGGCCTATCTGCGCATGTTGGAAAAGGTCGCCATCATCACAATGCCAGGCGTCGCGTTAATGATTGCCTGCGCAGATTGGATCGTCGGAATCGTACTTGGTCCGCAATGGGGCGAAGCGAGCCGGATTTTTGTGCTATTGGGTATTACGGGATTGATTCAACCAGTCGCGAACACGACCGGCTGGCTTTTTCTTTCGCAGGGACGCGGCGATCGCATGTTGAAGTGGGGAATGATAAGCGGGCCGCTCACCATTGCTTCTATCGTTGCTGGTTTGCCATGGGGCGCTGCGGGAGTCGCCGCGGCTTACACAGCCGTTCGCGTCTGTCTTACGGAGCCGCTTTTGTTTTGGTTTGTAGGACGTGAAGGGCCAGTGCGGACTATCGATTTCTACAAGACGATGGCGCCGTTCGTATTCGCCTCGATCTGCGTCTTGCTGGCAGTCTTCGGCTTCCGGCGTCTGCACGCGGTCGATAATCGCCTCGTTGGTCTGGTGATCTCTTCGGCCATTGCGTTTGTCGTGACAGTGCTTGCTTTGCTGGTGATTCCCGCTGGGCGAGCTGCCTTGCGAGACATGAAGAACCTGCTTCAACTTTTGGGAATGCAGAAGTCGCAGAGCTCATTGGCGCCTCAATAAATGAAAAATACTTCCGCAACTCAATGGATCAAGAAGCGCACGCCGGCAGGGTTGAAGAGCGCTGCGAAGTCTGCTTTGCGAAGGTACGATCTCAATCGCGCGATACGAGCGATTAGGCAACTTCCGCCTGGCGAAGTTCCTGACAGAGATCTTCTCTTGATGCTCACCGAAGGGTGGGGCAATCCGGGCTTTGAAGCAAAGCTTGATTATCTGGTTGCAGTCGCGACGGAAGCTGCAACGACTCCAGGCCCAGTACTCGAGTGTGGCAGCGGGTTAACGACAATTCTCACCGGATTGCTCGCAGGTCGACGCGGAGTCGACTTGTGGTCTGTTGAGCACACCGAAGAGTGGCGTGTTCGCTTGATCGCGGTTTTGACTCGCCATCAGATTACCAACGTTCACGTAGTATCAGCGCCTTTGCGCGACTTTGACGGTTTTGCTTGGTACGACGCACAGGTCGAACTACCGCAAAATTTTTCGCTGGTGATTTGCGATGGCCCGCCAGGCGATACAGCAGGTGGCCGATATGGCTTGCTGCCTGTCGCTGGGAAAAAATTGGCAAAGGGAGCTGTGATTCTCCTGGATGACGTTGGACGGCCGAGTGAACAGGAAGTCATTGAACGTTGGAGTCGTGAGGCAAAACTCTCCGTTGAACTTCATCAGCATGACGATGCTGTCTTCGCCAGCATCATTGTGAAAGAGATAGGAACAAGGAGTACGGGCGCAGTTCTATGACGGAAATCAAGCAACAACCTCAACGGTCACCGAACGTGCTGGCGGTTTCTTTTTATTACCCGCCGGCAAATAATCCGCGCGCAGTTCAGGTGGCGCGACTGCTTGAGCATTCCAACCTTTCGACGTTGCTGGTCTGCGGCGATGATTACGCCAGCGACGATCGTATAGATCGCGCTCTAAGCTCTGGGGCTGAGAACGTTGGCGCCCACTGTCTGCGAGTCCCGTTTGCTCAAGCGACCTGGAAACGATTGACTGCGAAGGTTGCTTATCAGTTCCACGTTCGCTTGTGGGAGAAAACACCGGATCGTTATCTCGACTGGAAACCGGCCGTGTTGCGAGCGGTTCGCGGTTGGGTTAAAGAGCATGATTATCGACCCGATGTCATTGTTACTTTCGGAACTCCAATGAGCGATCACCTGATCGGAATGGAGTTGAAGGAAAAGTATGAAGTGCCCTGGATCGCACACTTCAGCGATCCCTGGATTGAGAATCCATTTAAGAATTACACCCGTCTAACTCGGGCTAGGAATTTGTCGCTTGAGCGAAAAGTTGTAACGGCCGCGGATCGCTTAATCTACACCTCAAACGAAAGTGTCGATCTGGTATTGAGCAAGTACCCGGACGGTCTTAAGAAAAAGGCTCGTGTTCTTTCGCATGCTTTCGATCCCCGGCTTTATCTCTCGACCTCGCCGAATGGGACTTCCCCGATCGTCATTCGTTATGTGGGCGACATGTACGGTCAAAGAACTCCGGCTCCTCTGTTTCGAGCTCTCGCTGCCATCGCGAGTACGAACGCTGAGTTGGTGAATGGAATTAATTTTGAGTTCGTCGGTTCGATGTCAGATTTCGATGTGAAAGAAATTGGTTTCGATCAGCTGCCTGCCGGACTCGTGACTTTTCGTTCGACCGTTGACTACGTGCAAAGTCTTTCGCTGATGTGCTCAGCCGATGGCTTGCTTGTAATTGATGCTCCAGCCAAAACGAGCGTGTTCTTGCCTTCAAAATTGGTCGACTACGTTGGTGCGGGACGGCCTGTCATGGGAATAACCCCACCAGGCACCGCCGCGAAGTTAATAGAAAGTCTCGGTGGTTGGGTGGCGGATCCGGCAGATACGGCTGCGATTGAAAGGGAACTTCGGTCTTTCATCAGTTACCTCCGGAACAATAAAAAGAATCACACGATGTGGGGCGATGCTAGCGTTCGTAAACGCTTTGAAGCGGATACCGTCGCCGAGAATTTTCAAAACATCGTCGGCGAGCTTCTGTAATTCATGTTGAAGGTGCTGAACATAGTCGGAGCACGGCCGAACTTCATGAAGGTTGGCCCAATTGTCGAGGCGATGAACCGTCGCTCCGATCGCTTCACACAACTGCTGATTCACACCGGACAGCACTACGACGCTGCCATGTCGGACGCGTTCTTTGAAGACTTGGATTTGCCGCGGCCACATCGCTATCTCGGCGTCGGCTCGGGCTCACATGCAGTGCAGACGGCAGCCGTCATGACTGCATTCGAGCCTATCGTCGTTGAAAAGAAGCCTGACTGGGTGCTTGTCGTCGGTGATGTAAATTCAACGCTCGCGTGCGCGCTGGTGTGTTCGAAGCTCGGCGTGAAAGTGGCCCACGTAGAAGCAGGATTGCGCAGTCGCGATCGCACGATGCCTGAAGAGATCAATCGGCTATTAACTGATCAAATTGCCGATCTGCTGCTAACGCCGTCGACTGACGCTGATGACAATCTTCGTGCGGAGGGCATTCCTGACGAACGTATCCGCTTCGTTGGCAACGTCATGATCGACTCGTTGTATAAGCAACTGGAGCGCGCCAATCGATCAGAAATCAGAGAACAGTTAGGTGTTGCCGAGAAGAACTACGCGGTGCTTACACTTCATCGTCCCGCCAATGTTGACGACAAAGACACGCTCGCAGGGATCGTCGGTGCGCTCCAGGAAATCGCGACCAAGCTGCCCATAGTCTTTCCTGCGCATCCGCGCACGCGCAAAGCGCTTGAAACTTTTGGCCTAACATCTCGGCTCGAACAACAACTAAATCTAAAAGTGATCGAGCCGCTCGGCTATCTGGATTTCCTGAGGTTGTATAGCGGCGCACGTCTGGTCTTAACCGACTCCGGCGGTATTCAGGAAGAGACGACCGTGCTTGGCATTCCCTGCCTGACTCTGCGCAACAACACGGAGCGTCCAATTACTATCGAGATGGGTACCAACGTTCTGGTCGGCGTAACTCCCGCAAGAATTCTGGATGCAGCCTTTTCAGCTTTGAATTCTATTGAGATGAAAGAAAAGCCACGCGTGCCGCCGTTGTGGGATGGCAAAGCTGCAGAGCGTATCGTCGATGCGCTTCAGGAGTTTTAGATAATGACTTGCCGTTCTAGCGTGAATATCGACTCGGAGGCTTGGATTGGCAAATAGAGTATCGCCAAAGATCCTTTCCGTCGTGATAGGCGGAGTCGTCCTGATCCTCTTGATGCTATTTCTTTCCTTTCGATCTCGAGGAACGTATCAACTGGTGAAGGCGGCCGATGGCTCGAATCAGATCACAGTGAATTCTGGTGATAGTTTGCAAGCTGCAATTGATGTGGCCAAGCTCGGCGATACCATTATTCTCCAGGCGGGCGCGACCTTTGAAGGACCGATTACCTTGCCTAACAAGAGCGGTGGGAAGGGAACAGACGCCGACTACATAACGATTCGCACTTCAGATCTCGATACCATTCCGAAAGATGGTGAGCGGCTCAATGCGAAAATTCACGGCGGCTCACTGCCGAAGATTGTTGCGCCTTCACAGCAAGCAGCCATCATTTCCAGCACATTGGGATCCTAAGCTTAGAATTCCACGTGGACAAGTTGTCGCGG
>JADMIO010001205.1_pt1 | contig 29218 bp, 23 predicted proteins | sample 8958161 | NCBI WGS metagenome assembly JADMIO01 (sample SAMN16585339, study PRJNA669376) | soil metagenome | isolation source: Crop rotation soil | place: USA: Cullars Rotation, Alabama | collected 2011 | reverse complement strand
CTCGGCTCGTGCACGATGAAGCTCAACGCGACCACCGAGATGGAGCCGGTGAGCCTGCCGGGGTTCGCCGACCTGCACCCGTTCGCCCCCGCCGAGGACGCCCAGGGCTACCGGGTGCTGATCGACCAGCTGGAGTCCTGGCTGGCCACCGTGACCGGCTACGACAAGGTCTCCATCCAGCCCAACGCCGGCTCGCAGGGTGAGCTCGCCGGGCTGCTCGCGATCCGCGCCTTCCACGACGCCAACGGCGACACCGAGCGCAGGATCTGCCTGATCCCCTCGTCGGCGCACGGCACCAACGCAGCCTCGGCCGTGATGGCGGGCATGCAGGTGGTCGTGGTCAAGTCGGCCGCCGACGGGTCTGTCGACATGGAAGACCTGCGCAAGCAGTGCGAGGACCACGGCGACGACCTCGCCGCGATCATGGTGACGTACCCGTCGACCCACGGCGCCTACGAGGACACCATCTCCGAGCTCTGCGCGACCGTGCACGAGGCCGGTGGCCAGGTCTACGTCGACGGAGCCAACCTGAACGCGCTGCTGGGCTACGCCCGGCCCGGGGAGTTCGGTGGGGACGTCTCGCACCTGAACCTGCACAAGACGTTCTGCATCCCCCATGGTGGTGGTGGTCCCGGGGTGGGCCCGGTCGGCGTGCGCGAGCACCTGGCGCCGTACCTCCCGACGCACCCGGCCCACCCGGACCCCGACCGCCGCGAGGGCATCGGGCCGATCAGCGCCGCGCCGTACGGCTCGGCCGGGATCCTGCCGATCTCGTGGGCCTACGTGCGGATGATGGGGGCCGAGGGGCTCACCCAGGCCACCGCCGTGGCCGTGCTGGCGGCGAACTACGTGGCCCAGCGGTTGCAGGACCACTTCCCGGTGCTCTACCGCGGTCACCACGACCGCGTGGCGCACGAGTGCATCCTCGACGTCCGCGGGCTCTCCAAGGCGAGCGGGGTGAGCGTCGACGACGTGGCCAAGCGGCTGATCGACTACGGCTTCCACGCACCGACGATGAGCTTCCCTGTCGCCGGCACCCTGATGGTGGAACCGACCGAGAGCGAGGACCTCGGCGAGCTCGACCGGTTCTGCGAGGCGATGATCGCGATCCGGGGCGAGATCGACCGCGTCGAGTCGGGGGAGTGGAGCCCCGAGGCATCCCCGTTGCGAGGCGCCCCGCACACGGCCGCCTCGGTGCTGACGGGGTCCGGCGAGCGCGCCTATCCCGCCGAGGTGGCGCTGTTCCCGGCCGGTCCCGACCCGGACAAGTACTGGCCCCCGGTCGGACGCATCGACCAGGCGTACGGCGACCGCAACCTGTTCTGCGCCTGCCCGCCACCCGAGGCATTCGCTTGACCGGGGAGCAGCCGTGACGGCTGAGGAGCACTACCAGTCCGTCCTCAGCCGCTACCAGGCCGACCGCCGGCTGCCGTCGATCGTCGCAGGCGTCCTCGACGCGGGCGAGCTCGCCTGGACGGGCAGTGCGGGAGCTCCGGCAGGCGCGGACACCCAGTTCCGGATCGGCTCGATCACGAAGACGATCACCGCGGTGCTCGTGCTGCAGTGCCGGGACGAGGGCCTGCTGGACCTCGACGACGCGGTCGGGAAGTACCTGCCCGAGACGGGCTACGCCGAGGCCACCCTGAGGTCGCTCCTGGCCCACGTGTCGGGCATGCAGAGCGAGCCGGTCGGACCCTGGTGGGAGCGGTCACCGGGCGTGCCGGTCGAGGCCCTGCTCGCCGCCAACGAGGGGAGCGGCGCAGTCTTCGGCGCGGGCGAGCACCATCACTACAGCAACCTCGGGTTCGCCCTGCTCGGCGAGGTCGTGGCACGAGTCCGTGACCGACCGTGGTCCGACCTCGTGCAGGTCCGGGTGACCGGCCCGCTCGCGATGACGCGGACGTCGTACCTCCCGGAGGAGCCGTACGCCCGCGGGCTGAGCGTCCACCACCTCAGGGGCACCCTCACCGAGGAGCCGATGCACGACACCGGGGCGATGGCCCCTGCGGGTCAGCTCTGGAGCACGGTCGAGGACCTGGCCCGCTTCGCGGCGTTCCTCAGCGAGGGGCACTCCGGCGTGCTCTCCCGCGAGACGCTCATCGAGATGCGGCAGGCCGTGCCCCCGGCCACCGACTACGGGCTCGGCGTGCGCATCGTGCCCTACCCGGACGGGTTGCTGGTGGGTCACACCGGCTCGATGCCCGGGTTCCAGGCCACCCTGTTCGCCGACCCCCTGAACCACGTCGGGGTGGTCGCGCTCACCAACGCGACCACGGGCTTCTCCGGCTCCGAGCTGGCTCAGGCGCTGCTCGGTCAGCACACGCCCGCGGCTGTCGCGCCGTGGGTGCCGACCGAGCGGGTGCCGGCCTGGGCCGAGGACCTGCTGGGCTACTGGCACTGGGGCCACTCGGCCTACGAGGTGCGTTGGCACAACGAGCGGCTCGAGTGGCGCGACCTGGCCCGAGGCGCGGTCGCGGAGCAGTTCGGGCTGGTCGACGGACGCATCGTCGGCCTGGCGGGCTACCACCACGGCGAGACCCTCGACGTCGTACGCCGCGACGACGGGTCCCTGGACCACCTCGAGTGCGCCACCTTCGTGTACACCCGGGAGCCCTACCCGCTGCGGGGCGACTGACGCGGACGACGCCGCTTCAGAGCGCCTGGGAGACCGAGCTCATGTTGAAGTCGGGGATGCGCAGCGCGGGGGTGGCCGTGCGTGAGAAGAAGTCGTCGCCCCACTCCCGCGAGAAGCTCGGCACGGTCGCCGAGGCGTGGGTGAACCGCCTTAGCAGGTCGATCGGGCTCTCGTTGTAGCGGAAGTTGTTGACGGCCCCGGTGATCTCGCCGCCCTCCACCCGGTAGACCCCGTCGCGGGTCAGCCCGGTCAGGAGCATGGTCTGCGGGTCGACCTCGCGGATGTACCACATGCAGGTGAGCAGCAGTCCGTCGTCGAGGCCGGCGACCAGGTCGGCCTCGGTGCCGGACCCGCCCTCGATGTCGAGCACGAGGTTGTCGACGGCGGGGGTGGTCGGCTGCCCGGTGATCCCCGCGGTGTGCCGCGTCTGGATCAGCGAGCTGAGCCGACCGTCGGCGATCCAGTCGGTGCTGCCCAGCGCGATGCCGTTGTCGTAGACGCTGCTGCGATCGGAGGAGGCCCCGGCGATCACGAAGGGAGCGCACTCGAGACCGGGATAGGCCGGGTCGGACCACAACCTCACTCCGCGGTTGACGACGTCGTCACCGATCCGGGTGCCGCCGCCCGGGCGTGAGAACACGGTCTGGCCGTCGTCGGCATTGCGGGCACCGGCGCCCCAGTAGGCGTCGACCATCAGGTCCGCGACCGAGCTGGGAGGCAGGATCGTGTCGTAGCGGCCTGCAGGCAGGTCGATGCGGCGCTCGCCCCAGCCCAACCTGGTCGCCAGCGTGGCAGCCATCGCGGCCGCGTCGACGTCCGAGAAGTCGCGGGTGGCACCGCCCACCCAGGCGCTGTTGGTGAGCGCGGAGTTCTTGCCCGTGCAGGCGTAGTGGCCGGTTGGCTGGACGTGGCGGAGCCGGAGCCCGGTGGAGGAGCCGAGGTAGGTCGTGGTGACCTCGTGGGAGACGAACCCGTAGAGGATGCGACGCGCTGCGTCGGCCTGGCCGAACGCCTCCCCGAGCTGGGCGGCGAACGCCTCGAAGACCTGGATCGAGGTCTCACCGGGCGCGTCGTCCCAGTCGGACGGGGCGTCACCGGAGATCAGCTCCGCCCGGTCCTCCGCGGGATCGGCGAGGGCGGCCGCTGCGTCCGCCTTCGCGACGAGCGCGGCCACCCGATCCCGGGACGCGGCCGTGCCACTGACCGAGGCGTTGCCGGCGCCCTGGAAGGCGATCACCGTGACCTCGACGGCGTGCATCACGCCGTTGGTCGTCAACGTGTTGTTCGCCCAGCGCAGGTTGGCGCTGGTGGAGTCCTCGACGATGACGATGCAGTGCTCGGAGGTCGAGCTCTCCAGGGCGTGCTCGACCAGGCGCTGTGGCCGGTCCTTGATCAGGCCCGACATCAGGCCGTCCCTTCCTCGGTGGTGTTCAGCACGTTGATGCCGCGGAAGAGCGCCGAGGGGCACCCGTGGCTCACCGAGGCGACCTGGCCTGGCTGCGCCTTGCCGCAGTTCATCGCGCCGCCGAGCTCGTAGGTCTGCGGGCCGCCGACCGCCTCCATCGCGCCCCAGAACTCCGTCGTGGTGCCCTGGTAGGCGACGTCGCGGAGCTGGCCCTTCAGCTCGCCGTCCTCGATCGCGTAGAAACGTTGAGCCGTGAACTGGAAGTTGAAGCGTTGCATGTCGATCGACCAGGACCGGTCGCCGACGACGTAGATGCCGCGCTCGACCTGGCTGATCAGCCCGTCGGTGCCCGGTCCGTCCTCGGCGGGCTGGAGCGAGACGTTGGCCATCCGCTGGATCGGGATGTGGCCGGGGGAGTCGGCGTACGCGCACCCGTTGGAGCGGCCGCCGTTGAGCTCGGCGCCGTGGGTGTGAGCCATCGACCGGTCGAGCTGGTAGCCAACGAGGACGCCGTCGCGGACGATGTCCCACTCCTGCGACTCCACGCCGTCGTCGTCGTAGCCCACGGTTGCGAGACCGTGCTCGACGGTGCGGTCACCGGTCACCTGCATGATCGGGGAGCCGTACTGCAAGGTGTTCAGCTGGTCGTAGGTGGCGAACGAGGTGCCGGCGTAGTTGGCCTCGTACCCCAGGGCGCGGTCGAGCTCGGTCGCATGCCCGATCGACTCGTGGATGGTCAGCCACAGGTTCGACGGGTGGATCACCAGGTCGTAGGTGCCGGCGTCGACACCGGGGGCCGCGAGCTTCTCCCGCAACAGCTCGGGGAGCAGGGCACGCTCGGCGTCGAAGTCGAAGTCGCCTCCCGCGAGATACTCCCAGCCACGCGCCACCGGGGGAGCGATGGTCCTCATCGAGTCGAACGCGCCCGTCGTCGCATCGGCGCCGTGCACCTCGAGGAACGGCTCGACCCGGACCCGCTGCTGCGTGATCGAGGAGCCGGCGAGGTCGGCGTAGTACTTGTTCTCCTGCACCTGGTAGAGGCTGCCGCTGGCGTGGGCGACGCCGTCGGCGCCGATCAGCCCGCTGGTCCATCCGGCGAACAGGCCGGTCTTCTCCGAGAGCGGGACCTCGAACGGGTTCACGTCGTACGCAGAGACCCACGTGGCGTCGCGGTGGACCGGCTCGGGCGCCAGCTCCACCGGACGGCTCGTCATCGTGGAAGCCACCCGGGCGACCGTCACGGCGGTCTCCGCCACCGTCACCGCCTCTGACTCGGTCAGGGCCACACCCGAGGCGAAGCCCCAGGCGCCGTCGAGGACGACGCGCACGGCGAAGCCGAGATCTTCCCCGTCCTGCGCTCCCTCGAGGGCACCGTCGCGCACCGAGAAGTACTGGTGCCGGTTGCGCTCGAGGCGGAAGTCGGCGTGGGTGACGCCGAAGTCGCGCGCACGCTCGAGCGCGGCCTGGGCGAGTCGTGCGAGGGGAAGGGTGAGGAAGGTGGGGTCGACCTCGGGCGCTGCTTCCATGATCCCGACCCTAGTGTTTGCTCACCGGTCGGAGGGCACGGGGCACAGCGTCGAGCCGCGCCGACCCTTGCGCACCTCGAGCTGCGCGGTCACCCGGTTGCGCAGCTCGGCCACGTGACTGACCAGGCCCACCACCCGACCGCCGTCACGCAGCGAGTCGAGGGTGTCCATGACGCCGTCGAGGGTGGTGGCGTCCAGGGTGCCGAAACCCTCGTCGATGAACAGCGTGTCGAGCTGGGTGCCGCCGGCCTCGTTGCTCACGGTGTCGGCGAGCCCGAGGGCGAGCGCCAACGAGACCAGGAAGGTCTCGCCTCCCGACAAGGTGGCGGGGTCACGCTCGGTGGCTGTCCACTCGTCGCGCATCCGCAGGCTCAACCCCCCGCGTTGCTCGCCTGCTCCCTTCTCGTCGGTCTGCACCAGGGAGTAGCGCTCGTCGGTCATGGCGCCGAGCCGCTCGTTGGCCGTGGCCACGACCTGACGCAGCCGTTCGGACAGGACGTAGGCGGACAGGCGCATCCTGAGCCGGTTGTCGGCGCTCTTGCCCTCGACCAGGGCCGCCAGGGCGGCGACCACGGCGTGCTCGTCCCTGACCGGCGCCCAGGTCGCGATCGAGCGCCCGAGCTCGCGGACGAGCGTGTCGAGCCGTTTCCTCCGGGCGTCGAGCTGCTCGTGCGTCGCATGGGCCGCGTCCCGCACGAGGGAGGCTTCTTCGACGCGCGCTCGCCTGCCGGCCAGGTCCGGCGCAGGTCGGGAGAGCGCTGCGGAAACCGACTCGTCGGCCAGGACCGACTCTGCTGCGACGCGCGCCGACCGCCGCGACGCCAGCTCGGCGGCGCCGGCGCTGAGCTCCTGCTCCGAGAGCACGGCGTCGAGAGCAGCCGGCACCGAGGCGAATCCCGCCTCGAGCGCCAGGGCGTCGGCAGCGGCATGACTCGCTCGAGCCCGGTCACGGGTCCGCGACAGGGTGAGCACCGCCGCATGACCCGCCTCGAGGGTGCTCACCTCACGGGTCAGTCGCCGGACCAGCCCGGTCACCGTCGACACGCCCGGGTGGTCGGCGAGCAGCGCGGCGCGCTCGGACTCGAGCTGGGCGCACCGGCGCGCGGCCGCGGCACGGTGCTCGGCGTGCTCGGCGAGCCGCACGCGCGCGCTCGCCATCGCCTCGGCAGCGCTGCGGGCCTGGGCGTCGAGACGGTCCAGCTGGTCCGTCAGCAGCGTGACTTCGGCTTCGGCGGCCGTGCTGTGCTCGAGGGTGCTCGACGCGGTCGCGTGGACCCGCTCCCAGTGCTCGGTCTCGCGGTCCTGGCTGCGGAAGCGGGCGCTGACGAGCTGGGACTCGAGGGTCGTGACCAGCTCCTTGCGCGCCTGCCGCTCGAAGTCGGCGGACTCGTAGCGCGCCCGTGCGGCCTCCTCGTCGACGCGGCTGACGTGACCCGAGACCTGGGCGGGCGAGGGGTGCTCGACGCTGCCGCACACCGGGCACGACCCGCCGACCGCGAGCCGGCCGGCCAGCTCCGCAGCCATCCCCGAGATGCGGCGCTCCCGGAGGTCGAGGTGGGCCTCGCGGAGGTCCTGGACCACTCGGGTCGCGGCCTCGACCGCGGACCGTGCGTCGGCCAGTCGTCGCGTCAGGTCCTCGGCCTCCCGCGCTGCTGCGAGCGCGAGGCCGGTGGTCTGCACGGCGGTGCTGTCCTCGACACGCCGCGCTGCGAGGGCGCGGGTCCTGCCCAGGGTCGCCACCAGCGCTTCGCGGTCGGACGCCGTCGTGAGCCTGGCCCGCTCGCCCTCGTCGACCACGGCAGCCAGGGTCGCGGCCTCGGCAGCCAGGCCGTCGAGCAGGGCCTCCTCGCGCTCGAGCTCCTGCTCGCGCGGCAACCAGGAACGGGCGACGGCACAGGCCTCTGCTGCGCTGCGCGCCGCTCGTCCGAGCGCCTCGGCCTCCACCGGCGCCGCAGCCCCCAGGAGCGCAACGATCGCCTCACGATGACGTGCCGCATCACGGTCGGCCCCCTCCAGGTCCTGCTGCGCCTGGTCGGACTGTCGCGCCAGGGGAAGCACCGGAGCGGCCCGGTCGTGTCCCTCGAGCGAGCGGACCAGCGCCACCTCCGTCTCGCACGTCGCGTCGAGCGCCTCCAGGGAGCGTGAGGCCCGCTCACCACGGGTCCGGGCCTCGGTGGCTGCTGCTGCTTCGTCGAGCTGGGTGCGTCGCTGCTCCAGAGCTCGGGTGACCTCGGCCAGGCGGGACCGCGCCTCGGCGCTGGCGACGGCACTGCGCGCACACACCTCGTTGGCCCAGGACCCGAGCGATCCGTCGACCGCCACCGTGGTCAGGTCCTGCGCGTCCCACTCCTGGGGTACGCCGACCCCGGCGGCCTCCTGGAAGCGGTTGAGCACACCCGCGGTCCGGTCGTGCAACGCCTGGCTGCGTCGGCGCAGCTCGATCCGGCGCTCCACCAGCCACCGCTCGACGTCCTCGAACCGGCGGGTGCGGAACAGCCTCTGCAGCACGGCGTGCCGCTCGCCGGAGGTGGCGCGGAGGAACGCCTGGAACCGTCCCTGGGGGAGCATCGCCACCTGGGTGAACTGGGCACAGGTCATGCCGAGCAGGCTGGTGACCAGCTGGCCGGCCTCGTCGAGCCGGTTGGTCACCGTCACCCAGTCGCCTCCGTGGAGCTCCTCGGCGACGACGTGGGCCTGGATGCGGCGTGTGCCACCGCTGCGCTGCCTGGGCCGGTCCCAGGCGGGGGAGCGGGTGAACCTGAAGGTGCGCTCGCCCACGCTGAACACGAGCCGCACCTCCGGCTCGTCGAGCGGGTCGGCGTGGTCGCTGCGCAGGTGTCGCGCGGTGTGCCGGTCACCGGGGACGTCGCCGTACAGACCGAAGCAGACCGCATCCAGCACGCTCGTCTTGCCGGCCCCGGTGTCGCCCGTCAACAGGAACAGTCCGCCCTCGGCGAGGTCGTCGAAGTCCACCGTGACCGTGTCCACGAACGGGCCGAAGGCGGTGATCGACAGCTCGTGCAGGCGCATCAGCCGCTCACCACCGCGTCGTCGTGGGGGACGAGGTCCGGGTCGTCGGAGCAGCACTCGAGCGCGGTGCGCAGCAGCTCGGACTCGGCCGCACTGGCGGGCTCTCCGCGCACGTGGCGCACGAAGTCGAGCGCGATGTCGTGGGGTGCCCTGCCGATGGTGGACGGCCGGACGGGTGCCGGACCGGCGCCGGGAGGAGCGAAGCGCAGGGCGATCGTGTGCGGGAAGCGGACCCGCAGCCGGTCCATGGCGTTGGCCGGGCGCACGACGTCGGTGAGCGTCGCCTGCACCCAGCAGTGTTCTGCGTGCGCGAGCGTGCTGTCGCCCAGCAGGCCCTCGAGCGTCCCCTCCAGGCAGGCGAGGCGACGCCGGACCGGCGCCTCGAGGAACCGGGTGACGCCGAGGCCGTCGGCACCGAGGTCGATCAACCAGGATCCCTTGACCTGGCCCGCCTCGGAGAACGAGTAGGCGACTGGAGACCCGCTGTAGCGCACCGACTCGGCCAGGGTCGCGCGGCCGTGCAGGTGACCCAGGGCGGTGTAGTCGGTGCCGGCGAAGAGCTCCACGGGCACGACGGAGACACCGCCGACCGCGATGTCGCGCTCGCTGTCGCTGGGCAACCCGCCCGCGACGAAGGCGTGCGCCACCACCACGGACCGGGTGCCCGAGGGGCGGGCCGCGAGGTCGGCCCTGACCAGCTCCATCGCGTGGGACAGGGCGGCGTGGTGCGAGCGACTCGACAGCTGCCAGGCGTGCCGGAGCACGTCGGGCTCGAGGTAGGGGATGCCGTAGACCGCCACCTGTCCGTGCTCGTCGTCGATCAGCACCGGCTCGTCGACGCGTCCCGCGTCCGTCCGGAGATGCAGCCCGGCGAGCTCCACGAGACGCGCGTTGAAGCCGAGCCTGCGGGCGGAGTCGTGGTTGCCGCTGGTCACCACCACCTGGGCCCGGGAACCGGCCAGGCGACGGAACGCGTCGTCAGCCAGGGCGACCGCGTCGACGGGCGGCAACGCTCGGTCGTAGACGTCGCCCGCGACCACCACCAGGTCAACGCTCTCGGCCTCGACGGTCTCGATCAGGTGGTCGACGTAGGCAGCCTGCGCGGCGAGGAGGTCCTCCCCGTGGAACGACCGGCCGAGGTGCCAGTCGGAGGTGTGCAGGATGCGCATGGGCTCACGCTAGGAGAGGCCGCCGACAGAAGGGCCCCGCACACGCCGAGCCCCCGGACGAGCGCCGCGGAGGAAGGCCAGGTCAGCCCACGCGGTCCGCACCCGTGTAGACGACACAGCGGTCCGGCCGGGTGAACCCCACCAGGACCAGGCCACTGTCCTCGGCGAGGGAGCGGGCCAGCGACGTGGGGGCACCCACGGCGACCACGGCCGAGACTCGCGAGACCACAGCCTTCTGGACGAGCTCGAACCCGATCCGTCCGCTGAGCACGAGCACGGGCGGAACCGGCTCGCCGGCGAGGATCCGTGACCCGATCACCTTGTCGACGGCGTTGTGCCTCCCGACGTCCTCGCGCACGACGACCGGCTCGCCGTGGAGGTCGAAGAGCCCGGCTGCGTGCAGGCCCCCGGTGCGCGTGAAGCCTGGCTGGTGCTCGCGGAGCCGGTCCGGAAGCTCCATCACGGTCGTCAGGTCCAGCGCGACCGGATCGACAGGCCCGGCCGCCGCCAGCACGTCCTGCACGGAGTCCGTGCCGCACACGCCACAGGCCGAGTTGACCATCCGGGCCGCAGGCAGGGTGAGCGGGGGAGCGGCGAGGTCGACAGTGACGACGTTGAACTCCTCGAGGTCACCGATCGACTCGTCCGTGCAGTAGCGCACGCTCCGGACGGCCTCGGGCGTCGTGATCCCCTCGTGCACGAGCCAACCGGCGGCGAGCTCGAAGTCGTGGCCGGGCGTCCGCATGGTCACGGCCACGCGCTGGGCGGCGGAGCCGGGCGGGGAGACCCTGATCTCGAGCGGCTCCTCGGTGGCGACACGGTCCTCGTGGTCGAGCCGCTTGCCGTCCCGGAACTCCGCCACGCGGGTGCGCACCGTGGGGCCGGGGCGCCTGGACTTGGTCGTGGTCACGCTCCCGACTGTAGACGCGCGGCTACGGTGACCCCATGCCGGAACCACGGAGCCCCCACCTGCGTCCCATGGTCATGATGCGGATGGCGTGGGTGGCACTCCTCCTGGTCGCGACCGGGTGTGGCTCGGCCGAGCAGGCGAGCAAGGAGCACGTGGAGCCGGACGCGGCCGGCCGCGCGACGGTCGGGGCGTGCGCCGCGGGCTCGCCCGAGGTGAAGGGCGCGAGGTCCATCGCCTCGGTCGACCTCGACGGCGACGGGACCCCCGACAAGGTCAGGCTGACTGCTGCCGGCGGTGAGTGCGGTAACACGCTGTTCGCCAAGCTCCCCGACGGGTACGTCTTCACCGCCCTGGACGACAACGCTCCGCCCGTGCGCAGCGGGTTCGCCGTGGCCCCGCCAGGGACCGACCGCCAGCTCCTCGTCACCAGGGCCGACCACCCCCGCGGCGGCTACCAGCTCCGCGTCTACGCGACGGCTCCCGACCAGCTGACCGAGCTCGAGCACGACGGCGGGGCCCTGTTCCCGTTCGTGGCGACCGACGTCGAGGAGCATCCCGCGAGCATCGACTGTGCGAACGGCGGGATCGTGGTCACCGAGGCAGTTCCGCACCAGCCGGCTGGTGTGGTCGCGGCGTGGGACGTCCAGCGGACGACGTACACCCTCGAGGACGGGAAGGTGACCGCCGGGCCCACCCACGAGGTCGCCGACAACGTGCTCCCGCGGCAGCTGGCCGGGAAGTACCCCGACCTGGTCGACCACGCGGCGTTCGCGAGCTGCCGCGCGCCCGCCTGAGCAGGACGTCCTCAGACCACGCGGGTCTTCGGGGTCTGCTTCGCCGTCATCGCGGCGTCCTTCACGACCACGTCACCCAGAGCGTCGTCGATCTTCGTCATCAGCTCCTCGGGGATCCGCACCCCCGCAGCCTTGACGTTCTCCGTGACCTGCTCGGGTCGAGAGGCGCCGATGAGGGCTGCGGCGACGTTGTCGTTCTGGAGCACCCAGGCGATGGCCAGCTGCGACATCGAGAGGTCCAGCTCCTTCGCGACCGGTTCGAGCCGCTGCACGCGCTCCAGGACGTCGTCGTCCAGGAAGCGCTTGATCATGTCGGCGCCGCCCTTCTCGTCGGTGGCGCGCGAGCCCTCGGGCGGTGCCTGCCCCGGCTTGTACTTCCCGGAGAGGACGCCCTGCGCGATGGGGGACCAGACGATCTGGGAGATGCCGAGCTCCGCGCAGGTGGGAACGACCTCGTCCTCGATGACCCGCCAGAGCATGGAGTACTGCGGCTGCGAGGAGATCAGCTGGAAGCCGAGCTCCTGGGCGAGTGCGTGTCCGGCCCGGATCTGCTCGGCGGTCCACTCGCTGACCCCGATGTAGAGCGCCTTGCCCTGGCGTACGACGTCCGCGAACGCCTGCATGGTCTCCTCCAGCGGCGTCTCCACGTCGTAGCGGTGGGCCTGGTAGAGGTCGACGTAGTCGGTCTGCAGGCGCTGCAGCGAGCCGTTGATCGACTCCATGATGTGCTTGCGGGAGAGACCGGTGTCGTTCTTCCCGCTCGGCCCCGTCGGCCAGTAGACCTTGGTGAAGATCTCCAGTGACTCGCGCCGCTCTCCCTTGAGCGCCTCGCCGAGCACCGACTCCGCCTTGGTGTTCGCGTAGACGTCGGCGGTGTCGAAGGTGCTGATGCCCACGTCGAGCGCGGTGCGCACGCACTGCGTCGCCACGTCGTTCTCGACCTGGGAGCCGTGGGTGAGCCAGTTGCCGTAGGTGATCTCGGAGATCTTCAGACCCGAGCTGCCGAGGTATCGGAATTCCATGTGCCGACCCTAGCCCCGTGCTACTTCACCGACGTGATCGTGGTGCTCAGCTTGGGGGCCGTGGTCCCGTTCGCGTCAGGGGGCTGGGCCCCGGCGGCTGCGATCTTCTTCACGACGGCCAGGCCGGACGCCGTCATCCGGCCGAACACCGTGAAACCCTCCGGAAGGGGAGAGTTGTCGTAGACCAGGAAGAACTGCGAACCCGCGCTGTCCGGGGTCGGCAGCCCCGAGCCGTCAGTGCTCTTGCCCATGGCGAGGGTGCCGGGCGGGTAGATGCAGATGTTGGCCCCACCCTGGTCCTGGCAACCCGTGAGGCGGGCGTCCGGCTGCGGCAGCTCGTCCTCGACGAAGTAGCCCGGGCCTCCCTGGCCGCTGCCGCTCGGGTCCCCGCACTGGAGCAGGAAGATCCCCTGGTTGACCAGGCGGTGGCACGGGGTCTTGTCGAAGTAGCCCTGCTTGGCCAGGGACAGGAAGCTGTTCACCGTGCAGGGCGTCACGTCACCGTCGAGGGTCGCGGGAATGACCCCGCGGTTCGTGGTGATCGTCGCGCGCGTTTCCTTCTTGGTGACCGGGTCGGCCGGCGGCGGGTCGACCTTGCGCGCCGGTGCGCGGCCGGGGTCCTCGGGGTAGGTGCACTCGCCCTTCGACGCCGAGGAGGCCTTCGAGGAGGAGCCGCTCTTGCCGCCGGAGTCGCCGCAACCAGCAAGCACGACGAGGGCGATCACGAACAGCACGGTGAGGCGGCGCAGGGAAGTCACGGGCCAGATCGTAGCGACCGGTCCACAGCCGGCAGCCGCTGCCGGGCCGGGTCTGGGCCGGGTCTGGGCCGGGTCAGGTGCAGGCGGGGGCCGGGCAGCCGGTCAGGTCCGGCGGGGGCTGATCCCGTAGGCCCGAGCGACGATGGACTCCACAGCCTGGCGGGGGAGGGCACGGCGCAGGGCGAAGACCGCGGGCGCGTTGCTGCCCACGGCGTAGAGCGGATCGGGCCGCTTGGCCTCGATCGCCTCGACGATCGTGCGCGCCACGCGCACCGGTGCGATGCCCTCGCGCTCGTTGCCGTCGAGGACCTTGAGCATCGTGCGGAACGCCTTGGTGTGCGGCGAGTCGTCGGCGATGTACTTCGTGCGCCGCTGGCTGATCCCGGTGTTGATCGAGCCCGGCTCCACCGTCGTCAGCCAGACACCGAAGGGCGACAGCTCGAAGCGGGCAGCCGTGGCGAAGCCCTTGATCGCGGCCTTGCTGGCGACGTACGACGACCGGTAGGCGAGGGGGAAGCTCGCCAGCATCGACCCGACCATGACGACACGGCCGTAGCCCCGGGCGCGCATGCCGGGGATCATCATCTGGGTCAGGTGCACCGGTCCCAGGACGTTGACCTGGAACAGCCGCTCGAGCGCACCCAGCGGCAGGTCCTCGAGCGGGCCGCTCTGGGACTCGCCTGCGTTGTTCACCAGGATGTCGACGTGCACGTCCTCCGCGGCGAGGGCGCCGGCGAACCCTTCGATCGAGGCGGCGTCGCGCAGGTCGAGCGCTCGGTAGCGGACACCTTCCACGCGCTCGGCCTCGGGGATCTTGCCCGGGTCGCGGCTGGTGCCCACGACGCTGTGCCCGCGATCGACCAGGAATTGTGCGGTGGCGCGCCCGATGCCCGAGGAGGCACCGGTGACGAGGGCCGTGCGCGGCCCGTCGGGGGTGGCGGTCATGCCACCTGAGATTAGGCCAGTTGGCGCCGGTCGGCCACGAGAGCCGCGGTGTTCAGCGCCGCCCAGCCCAGTGTCACGGCCAGGACCTTCTTCTGCACCTCCGGCTTGGAGGTGCCCGTGCTCAGCACGGTGGCGTCCGAGAAGTCGCCGACGATGCGCAACAGCATGGCCGCCGTGATCACGGAGGGGTTCCGGGAGAGCAGGGCCAGACCGGAGATCGCCAGGTCACGGCCCGCGTAGGTGTAGGCCATCCGGTCGAACGCCGGTGCCTGCTCCGCGGGCGCCTGGACCCCGTCCGCGAGGTGACGCGGTCGGACGAGCGCGAAGACGCCGTAGGTGGCGGTGGCCAGGGAGAGCAGCTTGGAGAACCTCATGCTCCCAACGTAGGGACGTGCGCCAAGGATCCACTCGCGGTGCTCGGTCACATGTCGCGGTAGCGGACCGCCGCGTCGAGCTTCTCCCGGAGGAACTCGGCCGTCACCTGGCGACCGGCCGGCGGCGGCCAGCTCGAGCCCTCGGGTGCGTAGAGGTTGGCGTAGGCGGCGGTGTCGCGCTGGTAGCGCCACCCCTCGGCGAGCGGGCCCACGTCGTAGGCGTCGTAGCCGAGCTCGTCGAAGAGCGTGGTCACCAGCTTCTTGGCGTCGTCGTCATCGCCGGCGATGGCCAGCACGGCGCGTTCGGGGCTGCCGGAGGGGCGCTGCAGGCTGCCCAGGTGGCCGAAGTAGATGTTGTTGAACGCCTTCACCACGTGCGACTCCGGCAGGTGGGCCTGCAGGAGCTCGCTGACGGTGGTCGACTCGTCGTCGAGCTCGGCGATGTGGCCGTCACGCTGCGGGTAGTAGTTGTTGGTGTCGATCACCACCTTGCCGCGGAGCGGCTCGACGGGAACGTCGCGGTAGGCCTTGAGGGGGACCGTCACCACCACGATGTCGCCGGCAGCGCCGGCTTCCGCTGCTGTGGCGGCACGAGCGTGCGGGCCGAGCTCATCCACCAGGTCGGTGAGCGTCTCCGGTCCGCGGCTGTTGCTGAGCACCACGTCGTGTCCCGCGTCCACTGCGAGACGTGCGACGGTGCTGCCGATGTGTCCACTGCCGATGAGTCCGATGGTCGTCATGACGGTCGGAACCACACAGCGGCGGGGGAGATTCCCTCGTCCGCCAGGAGCGAACAGCCGGGAGCCGATCTAGGCTGGGTCCATGCCCGAACCGATCCGGATCGTGCGCCCCGACGAGCTCGTCGAGGCCGACCCGACGTACGGCATGAAGCGCGAGCGGGCCTTCGAGGTGCCCGGCCTGTGGGCCGGGCGGGTGACCACGGCCGGGGGAGCCGTGTCGGGCTGGCACCACCACGACTCCAACGAGTCGGGGCTCTTCGTCGTGCACGGGGTGCTGCGTCTCGAGTGCGAGGGGATCGAGGGGTACGTCGATGCGCACGCCGGTGACTTCGTGCACGTCCCGGCGTTCACGATCCACCGGGAGAGCAACCCGACCGACGAGCCCTCGACGGCCCTGATCGCCCGAGCGGGCAGGGGAGTCCCCACCGTCAACGTGGACGAGGCTCCGCCCCCTCACACCTGAGGCGGGGACGAGTCCTCGGCCTCGAGCTCTGCGAGCGCCTTGCTCAGACGGGCGGCCCGGGTGCCGGTGGTGCGAGCGGTGATCAGGTCGAGGATCACGGCGTACTGGCCGGTCTTGCTGCGGGCCGCGAACGACCGTGCGGCGGCGGGGTAGTGCGCCAGGGCGGCTTCGAGGTCGTGGGGAATGCTGGCGTCCTTCTGCGACTCGTAGGCCGCGTCCCAGCGGCCGTCGGCCCGGGCCGCCTCGACCTCGGCGATGCCGGAGGGACGCATCCGGCCGGCGGCGGTGAGCTCGGCGACCCTGCGGACGTTCACCTGGGACCATCGGCTGCGCGGGCGGCGGGGGACGTACTTCTGCAGGTAGTACGTCGCGTCGAGCGACCTGCGCTGGCCGGAGATCCAGCCGAAGCAGAGCCCCACGTCGACCGCCTCGTCGTCGGTCAGGGACGGCACCCCGGAGCCCTTCTTGGCGAGCTTCAGCCAGACACCGGGAGTGTGGTCGACGTGGTCCGTGAGCCAGGCCTCGAAGGCCGTCGCGTCGCGGAACGCGATCACGTCGGCATCGTCGGCTCCGGGCTCGGTGGCCATGGAGCGACCTTAGTCGCGACGGCCCCCATGACGGAGAACTGGAACTCGTTCCAGTTCGGGACTAGCGTGCCGACATGCCGCGCATCGCCGTACCGGACGGACAGGACCCGCTGATGCACCTGTGGGCCGGCACCGACACCGCCCTCACCGGACCGGCAGCGAAGTTCAGCGACGCGGTCTACCACCGGAGCACGCTGCCGCTGCGAGAGTTCGAGGCCGCGCGGATCACGATCGCCCGGGTCAACGACTGCAACATCTGCCGGACGCTGCGGACGCCGGAGGGGCCGGACGAGGCCTTCTACGACACGGTCCTGGGCAACCCGGGCTCGGGCGACGAGCACCTGTCCGAGCGCGAGAGCCTGGCGGCGGAGTTCGCCCAGCGGTTCGCCACCGACCACCTGGAGATGGACGACGACCTCTGGGAGCGCCTGCACGCGGCGTTCTCCGACGACGAGCTGGTCGAGCTCGGGCTCTGTGTCGGCTCGTGGCTGGCCTTCGGGCGGCTCAACCGCGTGTTCGACGTTGACGGGGCCTGTCGGATCCCCGACGGCCACACGGGTGGGAGAGCCGCGGCGACGTGACGGGCGGGGCCGCCGAACGGGCGCTCCGGATCGTCGACGCGCATCCTCGTCGGCACTAGTTGACATAATGTACCTTATCGGCGACTTAGGCAGGGGTGGGTGGACGGGCCGCACGGGCCGGCGCGATCATTCCCCGCGTGGCAACTGAGAGCCCGGCGCGACGTCGACGTGTCATGGCGCCGGTGGTCGGGCTGCTGCTCCTGGCACTGGGTGCGGGCGTCGCCGTCGGGATCGGTCGGTCGTTGGGCATCAGCTACCACCAGGCCGATCAGATGCAGCCACCCGCACCGGAGGTGCCCGTGGTCGCGCCGACGGCCGTCAACCCTCGTCTGGTGGTCCGAGCCCCACGCACCGCCCGACTGCGGGTCGCCGTCGAGGAGCTGACCGACGCCCAGCGCCAGAGCCGGACCCGCGGCCGCGCCGCGCTGACGGTGCTGGTCGGCGGGAGCACCGACACCCGGGACGACACCTACCGGCTCGGTGGGACACCCGGGTCGATGACGATCCGGGCATCCGGGGAGACCGGTGCCGTGCGCGGCGTCTACGACCTCGCCCGCGCCGCCCGGTCGGGCCGCTCGGTCTCCGAGGACCTCGGACGCACGGTGTCCAGCCGGCTGCCGTTCCGGATGGTCGACCTGGGCGCCGTCGGCGTCACGCCGGACCCGGCTCAGTGGCGCTCGGGCACCGACTACTCCCACGCCTCCCGGGCCTTCGAGAACGCCTACCTGCCGACCGCCCCGTACGTCGACCGACGTGCGCTCGCCGCCGACTTCCGCGACTGGGAGGCGTTCCTGCGCCAGTCGCTCGCCAACGGGTACGACGCCGTGGCCTGGCCCGGGTTCATCGAGTACACCGACTTCGCGGGTGCCCCCGACGGCCCCGTGTACGCCCCTGGCGACCCGCACGTAGCGAGGGCGGCGGCGCTCCGTCGGGCCTTCACGCCGTTCTGGGAGCGCGCACGCCAGCTCGGCGTGAAGGTCTACCTGCGCACCGACATGCTCGCCCTCACGCCTGCGCTGAAGCGCTACTTCGACCGCACCCTCGGCGGCCTCGAGACCACCGACCCGCGGCTGTGGCACGTCTACACCGAGGCGCTGGAGCGGCTCTACCGCCAGGTGCCGGGCCTCTCCGGCGTGATGATCCGGGTCGGTGAGGGGGGCAGCATCTACGCCGAGCCTGGCTGGGACTACTACTCCGAGCTGGCCGTGCGCACCGTTCCCGCCGTACGCAGCATGCTGACCGCGTTCACCCGGCAGGCGGAGCAGTCGGGGCGCGAGGTGGTGTTCCGCAGCTGGAGCGTCGGCATCGGCGGCGTGGGTGACATGCACACCGACCCGGCGTCCTACGAGCGGGTGCTCGCCGGCCTCGACTCCCCTGCGCTCGTCGTGTCCACCAAGTACGTCGCCGGCGACTTCTACAGCTGGCTGCCGCTGAACCGCACGCTGGAGACCGGCCGCCAACGACGCATCGTGGAGTTCCAGTCGCGTCGGGAGTTCGAGGGGTTCGGCGCCTTCCCCGACGACCTCGGGCCGGAGTTCTCCTGGGCGATGCAGCAGCTGCTCGCCGGAAACCCGCACATCGAGGGCGTGTGGAGCTGGACCCAGGACGGCGGGCCGTGGCGTGCGGGTCCGATGACGCTGTACCTGAAGACCGGCAGCTGGTGGCTCTACGAGCAGAACAACCGGGTCGCCGCTGCCGTGGCCCGTGACCCCGCCGCGGACGTCGGCCAGCTCGACGTCGACTGGGTGCGCACCTACCTCTCCGAGGACCCGGCCACGGTGCGTGCCGTCGTCGAGGCACTGTCGCTGTCCCGGAGGGCGATCACGCGGGGGCTCTACCTGCGCCCGTTCGCCGAGCAGAGCGTCACCGCGCTCGGCCTCGAGCCACCGCCTCAGATGTGGCTCTTCGAGTGGGACATCCTCACCGGCGACTCCGCGACCCTCGACCTGACCTACGCCGTGGTCCGCGACCGGCTCGCGGAGACGATCGCGGACGGGAAGGACGCGGTCGACACCGCGCAGCGGATGCGCGCACTCGTCGCCGGGACCGATGCCGCCACGTGGCGCACTCCCCGGGCGCGCACCGACCTCCTCGGCGCGCTCGACTACGAGGTCGACACCCTGCGGTTGCTCGCGTCCTACCGGACGATGTTCCTGCGCGCGGCACAGTGGCACGACACCGGCTCGTCCGGAGCGTACGCCGCCTGGCGGGAAGCCCACCGGGACTACGAGCGGCGCGCGGCCGAGCACCTGCGGCGCTACCGCGGCGACCTGCTGCACCCGGCCTGGAACCTGGCCGCCGCCGACCTCGGCGTCGACCGCGCCGAGCGCGACCGGCCGATGGCCTGGGCGGCCCGGGGGTTGCTCGTGATCGCGATCGGCTGGCTGGCCCTCGGGCTGGTGCTCCCGGCATCTCGGGTCACCTGGGTCGCGGCCACCAGGCCCTGGCGCTCGCGCGCAGTCGTCGGGGGACTGTCGTTGGCCCAGCGGGTGCTGGCCGTGGCCGTCCCCACGCTCCTCGTGCTGCTCGCACGCGGGGTGCAGACCGCCTTTCTCGCTCCCTCGCACCTGCTGGTGACCCTGGGCGCGACGGGCTTGTTCACGCTCGCCGTGGTGCTGCTGCGCGGTCGCGCCTCGGCGTGGTCGATCGCGGCCGTCCTCGTGGGCGTGAGCCTGCTGCGCTGCCTGCTCGCCCTGGTGGCCCTGAGCACCACCGGACCGGGCGGCTACTGGTTCGCCTTCTGGACCGAGCCCGGGTGGAGAGCTGTCTACGTCACCGTCGCGTTCGCACTGTTCTGCTGGCTGTTCGTGGCGGCCGGCTGGGCGCTGGCCGGAGTCCTCGGTGGTCGACGGGCGACCGGGGCCGTGCTCACGGGCGTGGGCTTCGGGCTGGGCGGAGCCGCGCTGTTCGTGGCGAGCTACGGGCTGGAGCGTGCCCTGACCCTGTGGAACGACCAGATGGGCCTGCTCCCGTGGGGGCTGGCTCGCATCCTCGGGATCACGACGTACCTCGAGATCCCGCCGGCCACGGCCTGGTGGGCGGCCGCCGTCGGCGCGATCGTCCTGGTGGTCGGGCTGGTGCTGCGCCTCACGCCGCGACGTGCTCCGCGCTGAGCTCGTCGACGTCTCCGGCTCGCGCCGTGTCCGAGCAGTCGTCCAGCCGCTCGCTCAGCCGACGTACGCCGCCAGGTGCTGCCCGGTGAGGGTCGACGCGCTCTCGACGAGCTCCGCGGGCGTGCCCTCGAACACGACCGTGCCGCCGTCGTGGCCGGCGCCGGGGCCGAGGTCGATGATCCAGTCGGCGTGCGCCATCACCGCCTGGTGGTGCTCGATCACGATGACCGATCTGCCCGAGTCGACGAGTCGGTCCAGCAGGCCCAGCAGGTTCTCCACGTCGGCGAGGTGCAGGCCGGTGGTCGGCTCGTCGAGGATGTACACCTCGCCCTTCTCGGCCATCTGGGTGGCCAGCTTGAGTCGTTGCCGCTCCCCTCCGGACAGCGTCGTGAGCGGCTGGCCGAGGCTGAGGTAGCCGAGCCCGACGTCGGCGAGCCGGTCCAGGATCTTGTGCGCGGCAGGAACCCTGGCGTCGCCGTCGGCGAAGAAGGCCTCGGCCTCGGTGACCGACATCGCGAGCACCTCGGCGATGTTCTTGCCGCCCAGGGTGTACTCCAGCACGGCCGCCTGGAACCGCCTGCCCTCGCACTCCTCGCAGGGTGACTCCACGGTCGCCATCACCCCCAGCTCGGTGTAGATGACACCCGCGCCGTTGCAGGTGGGGCAGGCGCCCTCGGAGTTCGAGCTGAACAGCGCCGGCTTCACGCCGTTGGCCTTGGCGAACGCCTTGCGGATCGGTTCGAGCAGCCCGGTGTACGTCGCCGGGTTGCTCCGGCGCGAGCCCTTGATCGCGGCCTGGTCGACCACCACCACCCCGTCGCGGCCGGCGATCGACCCGTGGATCAGCGAGCTCTTCCCCGACCCGGCGACACCCGTGATCACGCACAGGACCCCGAGCGGGACGTCCACGTCGACGTCGCGCAGGTTGTGCGTCGAGGCGCCCCTGACCTCCAGCGCGCCGGACGAGGAGCGCACCGAGTCCTTGAGGGCCGCCCGGTCGTCGAGGTGGCGACCGGTCGTGGTGTCGCTGCTGCGCAGACCCTCCACGGTGCCCTCGAAGCAGACGAGGCCCCCGTCGGTGCCGGCCCCGGGGCCGAGGTCGACGACGTGGTCGGCGATCGCGATGGTCTCCGGCTTGTGCTCCACGACGAGGACGGTGTTGCCCTTGTCGCGCAGCTGCAGCAGCAGGTCGTTCATCTGCTCGATGTCGTGCGGGTGCAGCCCGATGGTCGGCTCGTCGAAGACGTAGGTGACGTCGGTGAGCGAGGAGCCCAGGTGACGGATCATCTTGGTGCGCTGCGCCTCTCCCCCGGAGAGCGTGCCGGCAGGGCGGTCGAGGGAGAGGTAGCCCAGCCCGATCTCGGCGAAGGAGTCCAGCAGGTGCTGCAGCCCGGACAGCAACGGCGCCACCGAGAGCTCCTCGATCGTCCGGACCCAGTCGGCCAGGTCGGTGATCTGCATCGCGCACAGGTCGGCGATGTTCTGGCCGTTGATCCTCGAGGACCGGGCCTCCTTGGTCAGCCGCGTCCCGTCGCACTCGGGGCAGCGCTGGAACGTGATCGCGCGCTCCACGAACCGGCGTACGTGCGGCTGCATCGCCTCGACGTCCTTGGAGAGCATCGACTTCTGGATCCTGGGGATGACTCCCTCGAAGGTGAGGTTGACACCCTCGACCTTGATCTTGGTCGGCTCGGCGTACAGCATCGTGTCGAGCTGCTTCTTGGTGAACTTCTCGATCGGCTTGTCCATCGGCAGTCCGACGCCTTCGAACAGCCGGCCGTACCACCCGTCCATCGAGTAGCCGGGCACGGTCAGAGCACCCTCGCGGAGTGACCGCGTGTCGTCGTACAGGGCGGTGAGGTCGAAGTCGGAGACCGAGCCCATGCCCTCGCAGCGCGGGCACATGCCGCCCAGGTAGACCGCCTGGCGTACGACGTTCTTCTCGACCCGACCGCCGGCCTTCTCCGTGCTCATCACCCCGCTCGCCTTGCGCGTCGGGACGTTGAAGGAGAACGCCGTGGGCGGTCCGACGTGCGGTGTGCCCAGCCGGCTGAACAGGATGCGGAGCATCGCGTTGGCGTCCGTCGCGGTGCCGACCGTGGAGCGGGGGTTGGAGCCCATCCGCTCCTGGTCGACGATGATCGCGGTGGTCAGCCCCTCGAGCACGTCGACCTCAGGGCGCGCCAGGGTCGGCATGAAGCCCTGCACGAAGGCGCTGTAGGTCTCGTTGATCAGCCGCTGTGACTCCGCGGCGATCGTGGCGAAGACCAGCGAGCTCTTCCCCGACCCGGAGATGCCGGTGAACACCGACAGGCGGCGCTTGGGGATCTCGACGCTGACGTCCCTGAGGTTGTTCACCCGGGCGCCCTGCACCCGGATCAGCGCGTGACTGTCGGCGGGTGCCTGCTCCGTCACCTGGTGCGTGCTCTTCGAGGCCATGCGTGTCCTGTCTCGTGCGTCCGTCAGTCCCTCGGGCCCAGTCCTCCGGCTCAGTCCTCCGGGAGGGCCGCGAACTCCTTCTTGGTGTTCTTGTACCAGCCCATCCCCTTGATCGGGTTCTTCCACCGGCCCTTCATCTCCTTGAGGGCCTGCTCGTGGGCGGTGTCTCCCCCGGCGACCGCGTCCTTGAGGTGCTTGTCCTGGGCCTTGATCACCTCGTCGGCCGTGCTGCCACGGAGCTGGAGGTCGCAGGCGCCACCGAGCTGCCGGCACGTCATCGTCTTCATGGGTCGGTTCCTTTCCTCGAGGTGCGTGACCAGTGGTGCTGGATGCGCCATCGTGCCACGTCGCTCGACGGCGATCACGTCCCTCGACGGGCTCGTTCGACCGCCGACCGGTCCCCCTCCGGACGGCCGGCGCGCCGTGCGCCACCGGGTGCCCGGCAGCCGATCACCACCGCGGCGACGACGGCCACCGCGACCACCAGCGTCCACGCGGCTCGGGCGCCGGCAAGCTGGGCCACGAGGAGCGTCGCGGCGGTGCCGATCGCTGTTCCCAGCTGGGCTGCGGTGTTCAGGACGCCCGCGGCGCTGGCACCGGAGGACTCGTCGTGGGTGCCCAGGTCGGTGCACGCCACGGCGGCGACGCCCAGGCCCAGACCGCTCAGGGAGGCACCGGCCCCGATGCCGATCACCGTCGGCCATCCCACGAACAGACAGCTGCCCAGCGCGACGCCGGCCAGGCCCGAGGCTGCGGCGCGGCCCCACCCGAGGGTCGCGACCACGGCTGCTGCCATTGCGGAGCCCAGCACCACGGTGATGCTGAAGCTGACCAGGAGTACCGCTGCCCTGGAGGGGCTCAGATCCAGGCGAACCTGCAGGAACAGCATGGCCACCGTCAGTGACGAGCTCGTGGTCGCCGTGTTGACGAACGAGCCGGCCGCGCCCCAACGGACCTGAGGTGAACGCCACGTGGCGGCCGGCACCAACGGGTCGCGTGCCCGCCGCTCCAGCAGGACGAACCACACGCCGAGGCCCATCGCCACGGTGAGGATCACGGCACCGGGGAGCCACGCCCGTTGGGCCAGAAGCGTCGTCCCCACGACCACCCCCATGGCGGAGATCGTCAGTGCAGCGGCCGAGCGCCAGCTGATCTGCGGGAGCGCCGGAGCTGCCGGATCCGCGGGCACCTCGCGCACGACCATCGCCATCAACAGACCCGCCAGTCCGATCCCCGCCCAGAACAGGACCCGCCAGGAGGCGTACTCCGTGAGCACTCCCCCCACCACGAAGCCGCAGGCACCTGCCGAGGCCCCGGCCGCGGTCCAGACGGCCACGGCACGTCGACGTGGCGGTCCCTCGGGGACCAGGGTGGTCAACAGTCGCAGGGCGGACGGCACCGAGATCGCGGCTGCCACGCCCTGGAGCCCGCGGGCAGCCGTGAGCGCGAGGACCGAGGGCGCCAGCGCTCCGACCAGCGAGGCGGCGGCGAACAGGACGAGTGCAGCCAGGACCGCTCGTCGATGGCCCAGCGCGTCCCCCACGCGTGCGCCGACGAGCAGGCAGCCGCCGAAGAAGACGGCGTAGGCCGAGACCACCAGCGAGCCCTGAGCCGCGCTCGCGTGGAGGTCGTCCAGCATCGTCGGCAGTGCGGTCACCACGAGGGTGACCCCGAGGACGTCGACGAACTCGACCCCGCAGAGCGTGACCACCAACCCGGTGTTGCCGGTAAACCCTTTCACGTCGGCAACACTGTCAGAGACAGATCCGGGCGGCAACTGGTAAAACTGGTTTTGATGGAAACACCGGTCGACACGTTCGCCCCCCGTGAGCTCCCGATCGTCGGTGGCCACGTGGCCCTCGACTTCGCGAACACGGTCGACGACCCGCTGGGGCCGGCACGGCACGACCACCTCGACTCCTACGGGGGCCTGGTCGCCTGGGCTCGTCGAGTCGACATCGTCGACCGTGCGGGCGCGCTCAGCCTCGCCGCGCTGGCTGAGGACCGCCCGCGTCAAGCTGCCTCGGTGCTCCGCCGGGCGGACGCCCTGCGTGACGCGCTCAACGACGTCTTCGGCGCCGTCATCGACGGCAGGAGCGACCTGGCCGCGCCGTGGGAGGGCCTGCGCCCCCATGTCGTGCGCGCCGCCGAGGCGGCCCGGATGACGGCGGGCCCGGAGGGGACCCCGGTCCTGACCTGGCGCCAGAACACGCTCGACCACGTCCTGCACGTGGTGGCGTCGGCGGCTGCCGAGCTGTTGGTCAGCCCGGAGGTCACCCGTGTGAAGCGCTGCGCGCGATGCCCCTGGCTGTTCCTGGACCACTCCAAGAACCACAGCCGGCGCTGGTGCGACATGAACGACTGCGGTCGCGCCGAGAAGATCGAACGCATCCTGGAGCGACGTCGACGGAGTCGGTGAGGAACTACTCGTCGTCGATCGTGTGCATGGCGGCTTCCTCGGCGCTCGCGCCGGCCCCGTCGATCCCTTCGTCCTCACCGATCAGCTCGGAGTCGACGTCCTCACCGGCACCTTCGTCCGGCGCCACCAGTCGTCCGGTGCGCTCGCTGCCGACCTCACCACCGACGTCGCCGTCGACGATCTCGACGTCCCTCTCGGCCTCGGCCTGCTCCCAGACCTCGGGCTCCTCCTCGTCGAGGCGCTCCGCCAACGACTCCCCACCCTCCGGGTGGCGCAGGTGGTCCGTCTCGCGCTCGGGTGGTGAGTAGCCCTCGTCGAGCACGTCCTCGACGCCGCGGTCGTCCAGGGTGTCCTCGGGCTGCAGCTGGTCTCCACTCATGGCCACGACCGTACGCCGGGGAGGAGCGGGTCCACGCGGCGCGGTTCAGGTGGCGGGGTCGAGGATCGTGTCGACCAGGTCGAGCAGCTTGCGCATCGACCCGCCCTTCACCACGTAGCGGTCGGCGCCGGCCTCGATCGCCTTCTCGGCCAGCGTGCTCTGGTTGAACCCGGAGAGCACGATCACCCGGACCCCGGGCACCGCCGCCCGGATCAGTGGCAGCGCCTCGAGGCCGTCCATGCGCGGCATCGCCAGGTCGAGCATCACCAGGTCCGGCTGCAGCTCGGACGCCAGCTCGACCGCGGCCAGCCCGTCGGCCGCCTCGCCCACCACGACCAGCCCGTTGCGCGTCTCCATGCGGGCGCGCAGGAGGGTGCGCAGGTCGTCGGCGTCGTCGACGACCAGGACCCGGTGCGAGCTCTTGGCCCGGGGGTCCTCGTCCTGCTCCGCGGTCACGGCCCCCTCGGTCATCCCGATGGCGGCCGGCGTCAACCGGACCAGGTCACCGGGCTGGAGGCCCTCGCCGTCCAGGGGCTCGAGCAGGTCGTCCATCATCGCCCGGGCCGCGGACAGGGTCTGCTCGAGATAGTTCTGCGAGTTGGGCACCTGCCCCTGGTCGAGGGCGTACGCCGCGGCGACCAGGCCCTGGACGACGTTGTCGTTGATCTCCAGGGCCTGCCGGCGACGGAGCTGGGCCTCCCCCAGACGGGAGGCCATCGCCTCCCCCTCGAGACGGGTCCTGGCGTCGCGCAGGAAGACGGCCGAGAGCCGGTCGGACTCGGAGTCGGTCTCCGGGGACAGTGCGGTCGCGATCACGTCGAGCTGCAACCGTCGGCCGTCCAGGCCGGTGGCGCCGACTCCCTTGACGTCGGAACCGTCCCAACCGGGGACGATCTCCGCCAGGGTGTGCCCTTCGGCATGACTGCCCAGGAGCTCGTGGGCCACCTGGTTCGCGGAGATGATCCGGTGCTCGTCGTCGAGGACGATGATCGCGTCGGGTGCGGAGTTGACCAGCTCCATGAAGCGCGCCGAGACCCGCTCGCGCTCACGGTCGGCGAGCACCCGGTCGGTGATGTCGATGCAGGTGCCCCGCATCCGGATCGGCACGTCGTCCTCACCGAAGATCACCTCGCCGTTCGACGAGAGGTACCGGACCTCGCCGTCGGGCCGGACGATGCGCTCGATCATCGCGTAGGGCTCGCCGGTGGCGTACGCGTGCTGGTGCAGCCCGGAGATGCGCTCCCGGTCGTCGGGGTGGATCAGCGAGAGGAACTTCTCATAGCTGGGGTTGAAGGACTGCGGCTCGTGGCCGTAGATCCGGAACAGCTGGTCGGACCAGGTGTTGGTGTCGGTGGCGATGTGCCAGTCGTAGTCGCCCATGTTGGCCAGCAGCTGCGCGTTGTTCACCCGCGCGGTGAGGTCGTGGAGGTCTGCCTGCGACTGCACGCGGGCGAGACCGGTGTCGAGGGTGGCCAGGGCCAGCTCGAGCGCATCGGCGTCGTCGTCGGTGGCCGAGGTTCCACCGCGCACCAGGACGAGCACACCCACGTGTCCGGCCAGGCGGCGGCAGGTCACCCGGGTGACGCCGTGCTCGGCCCAGGAGGCGGGCACCGGGCAGTCCACGGAGCGACCGGGCTCGGCCGACCCGACAAGTCCGGCGAGATCGGCCGGGGCCAGGTCCTGGCCGGCAGCCGCCGACACGCTGGGGCCTTCCGACGTCTCGCGGACGACCAGGGCGGCCGTCACGTCGTCGAAGGCCATCAGCACCGGAAGCGCCGCGGCGACGACGGGATCCGGGTGGTCCTCGCGGGCGAGGACGCCGGCCAGCCCGAGAAGCAGCCCCATCCTGGAGGTCGAGTCCATGCCATCGCTTTCGTCGAGATGCGTCCGAGTGTCGAGCCCCGGCATCACGCAGGTGCCGGGAGTGTCAACGCTTCTGGACTGTACGACTGTGGCTCGTGGGGCGCACTCCGAACGGAGGGAACGGCGTCGCCGCGCGTCGCACCGGGTCCGGCCACCCGTCCCCCGTGCCGGTCGCGTCCCACGATACGACCGTGACAGAAGCGGTCATTCCGGGGGTTATCGGACTGGTGAATGTCGGAATGGTCCATGCGAGTGCGGATCACCCGGACATTCGGGCGCTTCCGCCAGCCGGACGACCCGCCCCGGGGTTGCCAGACGTGGTCTAGGCCGGCTGGGTGACCACGGGGAGCGGCAGTCCACGCACTAGCGTGGCGACCGTGAGTGGATCGACCACGTCCGTCGTGCGACGAGCGACCCCGGAGGACGCGGCCGCCTGCCAGGCCGTCTACGCGCCGTACGTGCGGGACACCGTGATCAGCCTCGAGACCGACCCGCCGAGCGTCGAGGCGATGCGCGGGCGCATCGAGGACGTGCTGGCCACCCACGACTGGCTGGTGCTCGAGGTGGACGGGGGGATCCGTGGCTACGCCTACGGCGGGCCCTACCGCACCCGGGCGGCCTACCGCTGGGCCTGCGAGGTCAGCGTCTACCTCGAGCAGGGCCGCCGGCGCACCGGCGGCGGGCGGATGCTCTACGAGGCACTGTTCCCGCGCCTCGTGGACCGGGGGTACCTCACCGCCCTGGCCGGGATGACGCTCCCCAACCCTGCCAGCGAGGGGCTGCACCGGACGCTCGGCTTCAGCGACGTCGGCACCTGGCGCCGGATCGGCTGGAAGTTCGGCGCCTGGCACGACGTGCTGTGGATGCAGCGCGCCCTCGCGACCGGCAGCGAACCGCCCGCCGAGCTCTCCTGAGCAGCCCTGGGGCGAGTGCGTGACCTTGGTGACACACGCCCACCTTGTCGCAGTTCTATCTCATATGTGAGATATGGTCGCCCGATGACTGAGGACTACCTGCGCCGCATCGGCAACCTGATCCGCGACGCCCGCAAGCACCGTGGCTGGACCCAGCAGCAGCTCGCGGAAGTGCTCGGGACCAGTCAGAGCGCGGTCAACCGGATCGAGCGCGGCCACCAGAACCTGTCCCTCGAGATGCTCGCCAGGATCGGCGAGGCACTCGACTCCCCACTGGTCAGCATCGGCACGGGCCCGACCCACCTGCGGGTGTCCGGCCCCACCACGCTGCGCGGCTCGATCGACGTGAAGACCTCCAAGAACGCGGGAGTCGCGCTGCTGTGCGCCGCGCTGCTGAACCGCGGACGGACGACGCTGCGCCGCGTGGCTCGCATCGAGGAGGTCAACCGCCTGCTCGAGGTACTCGACAGCATCGGGGTGAAGTCGCGGTGGCTCAACGCCGAGAACGACCTCGAGATCACCCCGCCGCCCAACCTCGACCTGAGCGGGATCGACGAGGTCGCTGCCCGTCGTACCCGGTCGATCATCATGTTCCTCGGCCCGCTGATGCATCGCACCAGCGACTTCGAGCTCCCCTACGCCGGCGGCTGTGACCTCGGCACGCGGACCGTGGAGCCGCACATGACCGCCCTGCGTCCCTTCGGGCTGCAGGTCAAGGCCACGGAGGGGAGCTACCACGCCAACGTCTCACCGGGCATCACGCCGAGGCGGCCGATCGTGCTCACCGAGCGCGGTGACACCGTCACCGAGAACGCGTTGATGGCCGCGGCGCTGTGCGACTCGACCACGATCATCCGCAACGCCAGCTCGAACTACATGGTCCAGGACCTGTGCTTCTTCCTCGAGAAGCTGGGGGTCACCATCGAGGGCATCGGCACCACCACGCTGGTGGTCACGGGCTGCACCGAGATCGCACGCGACGTGGACTACGCCCCGAGCGAGGACCCGATCGAGGCGATGTCCCTGCTCGCGGCGGCCATCGTCACGGACTCCGAGATCACCGTGAAGCGCGTGCCGATCGAGTTCATGGAGATCGAGCTGGCGGTCCTCGAGGAGATGGGCTTCCGCTACACGCTGTCCGAGGAGTACCTC
>JADMIO010306706.1_pt1 | contig 29220 bp, 28 predicted proteins | sample 8958161 | NCBI WGS metagenome assembly JADMIO01 (sample SAMN16585339, study PRJNA669376) | soil metagenome | isolation source: Crop rotation soil | place: USA: Cullars Rotation, Alabama | collected 2011 | reverse complement strand
CTCTCGGAGGTTTTTGGCTAGTGTGATGTTTGGGGTGCGCCTTGTGCGTCTTGATTCGGGTCTTAAACAAGATTGAACCCCCCCCCCCCAATGGTGGGCTCTGTGGTGCAAGGGGAGTGCTACTAGCACAAATGGCATCGAAAAAACGTCACATTGCTGCTGCACTAGCTCGGGACGACGCACGACATGGTGAGAAGAAGAAAGAGCGTTCAAAAACCCCGCCTGATCAGCACAGTCACAACACTCGCTCAGTTGCCAAAGCGTGTCCGTTTACTGCCTGCCCTGAACTGTGCACGACACCTGCTGCTCTAGCTGCACATCTGCGCGAAGAACACCCAACTGCAGGATTTTCAGACATGCCGTACGACAAGATTAACAAGCAGTTCACGGGTCGTATTCGAGCATGCTTGACCTGTGCAGCCCCAGTGGACAGAGACGAGTTGAGCCACGCGGAGGAATGCGCCAAATGGGCTGCTGTGAGCGCGCAGAACAATCCTGAGTTCGCTAAGGCGAGGGCAGCGCGTGCACAAGCGCAGCCGCCGGTCGAAGCTGAGAGGAAGCAGGACCTTCTCAAGGCAAAGGCCCCCGCCAAAGCAGCAAGCCCAGACAAAGCTGTCGCCGAAGTCCTGCCTGCTGCAGCTGACAAGCCACGACCTCGTGCAGACGCAAAACGCAACACAAACGGGCCTAGCAAAGATGCTGCAATGCCAATGACGGAAGCCCCAACTTCAAAGCTGCCTGCTAACATGCAACTTGACACTTGCGCAGCCTGCTACAGAACCCGCACTTTTGCAGAAGTTGCAATAGCGCTAACGCTCGGATGCGGCTGCTGCTATGTCTGCAAAGAATGCAGCATCAAGCCCGGGCCCCAGTGCAAGAATGACAATGCCAAGGTTAACAAACCAGGTCACGACACTGCGAAAGCTCGAGCTATGTCTCCTAATAAGCAAAGCTCTAAGCCTGGTGCAGCGCAAGAAGAAGTCCCTCAGACTCCTTCGCCCGTGCCAGAGCGCAGCCCTGCACAACATGAGAAAGCTGGAGGGTCACCTGCGCCCTCGAGAACACCACCGACCGGTGTTACTCAAAGCAGGGTGAAACCGGGGAGCGCATCGCCAGGAGCTGATTCTCAGTCACGTGCAGGCCCGCCCTCGATTTCTAAATCTCCCCCTAGCTTCAGATTGGACCCTAATACGCCTCCATTCTCACCGCAGGCTCATTCACCTGAGTCTCTTCACGTGCCTGAAAGTGCAAGCCCGACACAAGACGAGACAGGCGGAGGGTTACCTGCGCCCTCGAGAGCATCACCGACCGATGCTGCTCGAAGCAGGGTGAAACCGGGAAGTGTCTCGCTGAGAGCAGATGCTCAGTCACCTGCAGGAACGCACACTGTTGTTAATCCCGACCAGCAGCACATCGTCGAGTCTCCTGCACAAGCCGCTGCAGCGAAGCCGGCTCGAGCTGACGCTTCTGCTGAGAACGCTGATGCTCCTGCAGCTGCTGCCCCTGTCAAAATGACTGAACAAGAAAGAGAAAGAGCCGAGAGGAACAGGATTGCTGCTGAGCAGAAGCTGCGAACAAAGGGAGTGTGGAGGCCTAAGCAGAACCAGCAACAGCGACAGGAAAATGACAGCAAGGACAAGGCTGAGCCTGAAGCGAAAGAGTTCCAATGCCCTGTTGCTGACTGTAAAATGGGCTATGACAAAGCGGCTAAGCTTACTGCGCACTGCAAGAAAAAGCACACCAAGAACCAACTCAAAGCTGTGAGCGCCCAAATGTGGGCGTCGCTGAGCATCACTCTATGCCCCGACTGCAGCATGCCCATTGGCACGAGTGGCATGACATCGCACAAGAAGACACACACAAAGCAACCACAGCAGCAGCAGCTTGCACGCAATGCCGATCAAGGTGACGATGCAGCTCAGCATTTGGGCATTGATGATGCGAGCCAGCCTGAAGTGCCTGCAAGTGCTGATGGCGAGGAGCAGCCAGCACAAGCAAAGTGGGACATTAACGCTCGATTCCGCGGCAAGCTGAAGATCACTGCGAATGGCGTTAAGCGCAGAGACAATCCTGCAGAGCTACCCACGGTCGAGGAGCTCGCGCAGCATGCACCAACACCTGCAGAGCTAATGCCGGAACTGAAAGCACCCTTCAAAGAGGCTGCTCATCCGCTGCTCCAAGACCTAATACGAGCGTTCACGACAGAAGCTAATCGTGATGAGGCTGTGACGCGTGCGATTGTGGCTCTGCTGATGCTGGTCCCTGCCACGCTGTCGTCTACTCGAGGTTTCCTTGGACAAAGAGCAACCAGTGGTGTCAAGGACAAATTGCAAAAAGCACGTCTGGTCATTGAAGAAGAAGAATTCCTGACAATGGCTGTTGAGCGCCCGCGCAATTATGTCCCGCCAGCTGACGAGCAGACAAAGGCTGTCCATGCTGCCAAGAAGCAGGTTGAGCTAGGCAGACCAGGGCGTGCTGCCTACATACTCACACAACAATCAAAATTCGCTGACATTCGTGACCCTGCAGTCGCTGCTGCTATCGAGCAACTGCACCCTCAACGGTCTGACGAGCCAATGCCTGAGCTGCCTGCAGACGCACCAAAGATCTATTTCGACATGAAGAAGCTGCCTCAGCTGATTAAGCAGTACGACAATGGCGCTGCAGCTGACATCTACGGTTGGAATGGCAACCTGATGAGGGCTCTCATCGAGGACAATGAGATTGGCGCCAAAGCGTTCGCACTGCTGTTTACCAACATTGCCAACGACACCTTGCCAGAGAGCGCGCGCCAATACCTCGTTGCTCGCCGAGGCATCGCGTTTCAAGAGGAAAACAAAGTTCGCCCAATTACCATCTTGTCCTGGTTTGCGAAGGTTGCCCTATCCCTCACAGTCAAGAAGTCGCAACTCGAGATAGCCAAGATCACTGCTCCTGTGAACCTTGGTATTGGCGTGCCAGGCGGACCGGCAACAGCGTTCCTAAAAGCCGATGAGGACATGTATGGAAAGAAGGCTGCTGAGAATGAACCGACTGTCAAAGTAATGCTGACTGTTGACATCAAGGCTGCATTCCCCTCGATTGACAGGCAATGGCTAATCAAACAGCTCAACAGCCACGACGTCCTTAAACCACTGCGCAGAATCGTCAGGTTTCTCTACGGGCATGAGGAGAATTCACGAGTCTACTTCATGGACCGTGGATCTGTTGCTAAGGTTGTTGAGTCATCGCAGGGTATTCCACAGGGCGATGAACCAAGCTCTGATCTGTTTGGCGTTGCGATTGCCCCGATCTATGCGAAGACTTTAGCTGATCACCCAAATGTCGCTGCAACAGCGCTGCACGACGACTTCCGCATCACTGGTGCACCAGCAGACGTCTTTGCAGCGTTTGAGACGTACATGGCTGAGGCTAAGAAGATCAATTTGCAGGTTCAGCCCTCAAAGTCTAAGCTGTTTGTTCCAGAGGACCACAAAATCACAGAGGCTGAAGCGCGCAAAGCTCAAGAGTTGCAAATACAGGTTGTCAATGATGCTATTGAGCTATATGGTGTTCCTTTCGGCGGCTACGATATCGATCACCTATTACAGCCAATTCTTGATGGCCACAAGAAATTGCTGGATGCGCTACTGCACGAGCACATGCCGAAGCAGTACGCGCTCACTATATTGCGACACTGCAGCCTGCCGAAGGCCAACCACATCATCCGAGCTCTGCCACAGCACCGAGTCCAGCAGTTTGCACAGCGCTTCGACGATGAGATCCGCAAAGCTGCTACCGTGATTCTCAACAACGACATTGACATTGATGACAAAACCTGGCTGCACGCAACGCTGCCAGGACGCTTGGGCGGCTTTGGGCTACGACCGGTTCAGCGCACAGCCAATGCCGCCTTCATTGCACAGCAGTTTCAGTCACACAGCCTGCTCAGCCACCTCGACTATCCTGCTCGTGCCAATGCCATTGATCACGCGCTTGCAGAGCTGAAACAAGCCGCTCCGAATGGTGAGACCATAGCTGAGCTGCCAAACAACACCGCTGAGGCAACCGAACTTCTTAACGACGAAAGCCCGGGTGAAGGTTGGCAGAAGCCAGGCCTGCAAAAGAACCTCACAGCAGATATCGAGCAGGCGCTCAAACAGGAGCATTTCAGCGCAGACGCGATGACGCAAGCTGAAAGAGCACGATGGCTGAGCATCACAGGCCCAGCAGCGAGTGCCTGGTTCACAGCTATTCCTGCTGATGAAGATCACAAGCTGTCAGATCGTCAATTTGTTACTGCTTGCAGGCTGCGCTTAGGCATCCAGCTGTTCAGCAATCTGCCAAAGCGCTGCTATTGCCACCACAAAGTGGATCTTAAGGAAGAGCCCGAGCATTTGCTAACCTGCTATAGGTCCAGCGAAATGCAGACTGAGATGCGCCACGATGGCATCAAGCGTATCATTCGACAGCAGTGCAAAGAGATTGGCTTGTCTGTTGTTGATGAACCCAGCAATCTGCTGCCTGGCTCACAGCTACGGCCTGACCTGCTTGTTGCCGGAGGTGACAATAAGGAGATTGTTGACGTTTCAGTGACTCTGCCTACTGCGAAGAGCTACGTCGACATAGCTGCAGAAGCTCAGCTTGCTGCTGCACACAAGCGCGCAGCAGACAAAGCCAAGAAGTTCGAAGAGATGGCTAGACATTGCCGCGCCAAAATGGTCCCGTTTGTGGTTGAGGTCTACGGAGCAATGACCAACGACACTACACAGTTCATCGGGCGTGTTGCTAATGCAGCTGCAAAGGTCTACACAGCACCGGATGCGGTGGACCGCATTGAGCATGCTCTAAAGTCTGCTGTCGCTGTTCAAGTGCAAAAAGGTACTGCAGAGGCTGCTGAACAGCAATGCAATTGGCTGCATATGATGGAAGCCGCAGATGCAGCCAATGGCGAGAGCAATGAGTAAGCTCTCGGCCGCAGTTGTACTGCCGAAGCCTTGACAAACTGTGCTGCGAAGCCAGCACCGCGCCACTGGAGCCAGAACGCTGATCAATCTTGAACCTTGCACGAATGCCTGGCCTGTGCGTGATCGTGCCTTTGAGCACGTGCTCGTTTAATGTTGTGCGCATGTGCTCTGTTCTAGCCTTTTTGCCTCTCGGAGGTTTTTGGCTAGTGTGATGTTTGGGGTGCGCCTTGTGTGTCTTGATTCGGGTCTTAAACAAGATTGAACCCCCCCCCCCCACATGCAAGCTGTGACACTTCGCAGCACAGCCAGCACCAGCACGGCGTTCAAAACTTGTAACTCTTTTTTCCGAGTTTTTCGCTGTGGCTGTGCATGCTTGCTTGCACCATCATCGATTCCAGCCTCAGTCACACCAAGCAGGATGCATCGCTTGAATGCGGTCCTCGCTGGTGACTCCAAGTGCGGGAAGACTACGTTTGCTACTGCGTTCGCGAGCAGCGTGTTCAGTGGAGAGTATATTCCAACGACATTTGTCGACCAATGTAAACCAATGCCGAGTTCATGCTGCTTATTGACAAATCCAGGGTCGAGAAACCTGTTGTGTGACAACTTGACAGTCAACTGCTCTGTGTGGGACGTCAGCGGCGTGACAGGCGATTCGGCTATTGACGCAGGACGACGCGCTTGCTACGGAAATGCAGACATATTCCTAATGTGCTTTGACGTTATGAACCGAGCTACGTTCCAAAGCCTGCGAACCAAATGGCTGCCAGACATTCGAGCAGCGAGAGGCATTGAGGAGCATAAGAGCGCTGGCGCTGAAGCAGGCCCAATGGATCGTGTCAGCTTGATGTCACCAAGAATTCTGCTTGTGGGCTTGAAAAGCGACACACTCAATGCAGAGCGACAATGTCACTTGCTGCGCGCGCACTGCCCGCTGCCTGCAGAGATCGTGTGGCTTGTTGAGGGATACTTGCGACCAAAGCCACAGCCACAGAAATCGCATGCTGCGGGTGCCTCGCTAGCAGCAAGTCCTGACGCGCTGCCGGCCGCAGTGACGCTGCAGGAAATCATCTCGTTTGTCCTCGAAGAGGGCGCGTGTGGCTATGTCGAGTGTACAAGCAAAGTCGGAGACGGCAGTCGTCGCAGCACTCGCCACGTGATCCAGCGCGCGATTCGCTCTGTGATTACTGACGGGGTTGACACGGGCGGCGTTCCGTTGGCTGAGCTGACACGAGCTGACATGGCGATGTTTGTAGCGCAGGAGATCACGCGAGGCATTCGCGAAGATGATAAACTATTGGGGCTTGCTTCTGCTGTGCAAGCTGCTGGCGCTACAGCTGCAGTTGCTGTTAGTGCTGGAGCTGGTGCTAGTGCTGCATCTGGAGTCGACAGTGATGATGAAACAGTGCCCGAAACTAAGCATTTTGCAGCTGCAGCAGCCTCTGATCATTTTGTTTGGCCGACCGTTCGCTCGCCAGTTGCTGCTATCCCTCATCCTTTAGCTCGTCAAGGTTCTGGGCCAGGACCAGGTGCTGTCACTCCAGCTGCGGTAACAGCGCCTTCACTACCTGCGGCTGCTGCAGCGTCTGCGATTGACGAACGCGACAGTTTTCGCTCTGTCTCTGAGCGTTCTCGCCGTGTTCATTTGCTCAGGCACACTGAAATCAGCCTTGGGCTCGGCGTGGCTCTGACAGGCATTCAGCCTTTAACTCGTTCTGTCAGCAAATCGGAAGCTGCTGCTGTGACCGCTGCTGCTGTAGCTGACAGTGTTGCTGCAGCTGATCGAGCTGCAGAGCAGGTTGTTCGGCCTATTGATTTTGAAGGCTGAGCACTGTGTATTGCGTTGGATCCTCATCGGTTGCTTGATTGTCATTGGATCTTTGTTCCATGCGCGTTAGTGTGCCACACAGCTGTATATGATCGTTCGGTCGGTGAAGATTCTCTTGATCAAGATCTTTATTCAATTCCTTGCGTTTCTGCCAATCGTCATGAATCTGCAGTCTGGTCTTGACCACAGTTCAGTGCATGCGCAGCAGACATGCGTGCCAGCTTGCTGAGCATGAAGAACGCAACAGTGTACTCAAAACGCATGTGTGAACGAACGAGCAAATCTGCTCTTGACTAAAGACATGGAAACTAACCTCACCGCAACTCAGTCGCACGACCGCAACACAGAACGAACACATTTTTGCTAGTTTGGCTCAGCTTGTATGCAGCCTAAGCTGCGAAAACCTGCGCAGAAATACACAGACATTGGTCAGATTGCTTCAACGTTCAGGAAATTGCATTGAGATTCAATTGCACTCCAAGGAAGCGCAGGCAACACGCTGGCACAAGGTCAAGCATCGACGCTGACCTCCGCACTGTCTAGTTGGCAGCAGGAAGGATGTTATTGTTGTTCTTGAACAAGTTTGTTGGGTCATACTTGGCCTTCAGAGTGCGCAGTCTGCGTAAAACAAGGCACGACTAAAGTAAAACATTGTGACAAAAACTGCTGCATGATCGCGGTTCGCGAACAACAGCGATTGCATAACACGCGTAATGAACCAAAAAGTAAAACAGTTATTGCATAACTATTTTTGGATCATGAAACAAACACAGTTCGCATGAAAGAAAGCGACAACCAGCGCAGCGCATCATATGTGACAGTTGAATAACGCGCATGCCATGCCATACAGTCATGCAGAAGCCGTAATCGCACAACACCGAGTGCATCAACAAACGTAGTCGCAGTTGAAACGCAACAGCAATAAGCACAGCAGCGAGTGCCAAACTAGAGTGACAGCATGAACAGGATATCCGAAAGCTGAGTGTCAAGAGAACGAGCGATTAAGGTAAGTCGGGTCATTCGGTGATCACGCAAGATTAACGTCATTAGAGTGATTACTTGGGCAAGTTGGTGCCGAAGAACCCCTGCACAAGACAACGCACAGGTGAGTGTGGGCGTGCAGCGGAGGCGTCGCAAGGGAGCAGGCATGCTGAACACAACACATACGCGATTATGTGACTAAAAACACATTCAATTATGCGACTAAAATTCGTCAACACATTCAGGACTGAACATCTGTGCAATGCATGCAGCTGGCCAATCAGCAAAAAGGCAGTAGTAAAGCGAACCAAACCGCAGGACTAATCACAACAAATCACGAGCGTTATGTCATTGCATTCAGCGTTATGCATACCTCGGAAGGGGTGCCGTCTGGTTCAATAATATTTGCATATTGACCGACAGAGTACTTGTTAGTCGCAGCCTTGAACGCCTTGGTCCATGCAGTGGCTGTGTCGCTGTAACAGGAGAAACAATAAAATGAGACATGCTGCTGTGTCGCTACAGCAAGAGAAACCATGAAATGAGACATGCTGCTGTGTCGCTACAGCAAGAGAAACAAATTCAGCATGAGAAGTATGCCGCTGTGTCAGTGCAACACGCGCAGCAAGAAGCGACGATACATTGAGAAAGTGTACTGCACTAATTCGAGTGCCGGAATTAAGCTGGAGCGACAACAACACAACACAAAGGAAGCGGTTGCAACATTCATGTCAACTCCTTGAATAACACTGACCGGATTTCAGGTGCAAACGGGCAGACGACTGCAACCCAGTACTTGGCGTTGCGACGATGATAGAAAGCCGTGGCATCAGGCGCGAGATCGGTTGGGGCACCACGGAATGGCATAACGAGAATGGCGGCTGCGTGAAGAAGGGTGAGAGTCAAACCAAGCGTGAGGGTCAATGAAAAACCTGCTGAATTTAGCAACGGACAGTTCGAGCGACAGAAACGCTTCCGCTTTTCAACGTCAAGAGCGCAGTGCGATCAATTGCTGCGTGAGAATTGAGGCGCTCGATGCTAATAATTGCTTGGGTTGGCAAACGTCGGATATAATCAAGAGCGGAGAAGTTGCTGCGTGACAGGAGAGAGTGGAATGAGGGCTTACATCGCTCGCAGCCTTTAGGACATGTCTGGTAGAAGGCAATGATATCCTTGATCTGCATGCAACACATGTGAGTGAGAGACATTGTCTGACATGGCAAAGCGCTCGTACGCACCAACATAGTGACATAGCGTTAGTGTGCTCACAGACAACTGATTTCACACGCAACAGCGCACGAGGAGCGACACAGTACACTATGCGCAACAGCGCACAAGCAGATTCCGCTCGACAATATCTCCGCACACAGGGTGTTCATGGACAACCAACGAAAACACTCGAGCATGCCAAACCAATGAATACACACTCGAGCACTAGCAGCTATCAAGACAGATCAACAACCAATCAACGACACGGACACTGCATTCTCAGCAGCTGATCAAGACAGATTCAACTCGACAACATCAGCATGTTGAGATTGATGAGACTCTTACCACTTCGGGCGTCAGATCGCCCATCAATGTAGCTCGTTCAGACCAATTTGCTGGAGGTGTCATTGGGTCCATTGAATGCTGAAGCTGCGCATGTGAAGCAGATGTGAGACCACTTAGCAGGGAGTAGGTCTTGCATGCGATAAACACAAAGGATGAGAATAGATGAGAGTGCCACATGCGCAGACAGACATGTGCATCATCAGTGGCATCGGCAGGACACCAACGACACAGCGATGACCATCGATGCAAGAAATAACAACAACACATCATCTGAGCAAGCCAGTCTAGAATCAAGCACAAGCGTACTCCTGAATACGTGTCAGGGTGCAGGCCATCAACGACGGGAGGCCCAAATGAGCGAATTTCAGCCAAAGCTTTGAAACCCTCGTTGATGTCATTGCCCTGTACCAACACACTGTGAATGATTGCAGCATTTCGTTGCATTTTGAGCTATTATGCGAGATTGTACGAACATAAGAGCATAGTCATGCGCTCGATACTGCAGAAACTGACGCAACGCGAAGCTCCGAACATCAACCAGCTTAAAGCCAGTAAACACGTGACAGTTTGCAACATGGTCGACACGGCACTTACAGTGAAAACAGGCACGACAATGCAGGCCATCTTCATGTCAGGGCCGTGAGCCAGCGCAGCCAACGCGCTAACATCACGATTGTTGAGGGTTGCCAGCCAATCGTGCAGCTTGGTCAGTGCAGCAGTGGCAGCAGGCCAAGGATGAATCAAAGGACCGCAGATAATCTTGCCAGCTAGTGCCTTCTGCTCAGGGCTGCTGTCCTTGGCAACGTGGCCTACAAATTCTCGAAATTAATTGATACGAGAACACAGGCAAGCAAGCCAGTGGTGCAATGAGTAACAAGCAGAAGCACACTAGAGTACAGAGCAGGATCAATAATGCATGATGATCTACTCACCAATGACGTGCAGTTGCAGCGTGAACTGAGTCACAATTCCAAAGTTAGGGCCTGCACCGCGCACAGCCCAGAAAAGGTCTGCATTCTCCTTTGCGTTGGCCACGTGGACATTGCCTGTGCAGCACAGGTGAGAAACAAAACGTGCTTGTGTAGTGAATACCATCAGCGGTGACGATCTCAACCTCGAGACAGTTGTCAATGGTCAAGCCGTGTTTTGCTGCCAAATAGCCCCAACCAGCTCCTGAACACCACAATGAGTACCATGAGTGAGTAGACAGCAGTTCACACGGAAATCCACTGATGCGTCGCGAATAGCAATGACATCAGCGAGCGATCAGGAAACAAACGCAACACGAACGAGTGCCTGACATCAGCAAGCATGCAAACACGCAGCAAGTTCATGACAGCTCAATCAGTCAGCATCAGCAAGGTCACCGCAGGGCTGAAAGCAGTAAATCACAGAATCACGCAAACATCGAGTCTGGCTGAGCAGGACAGCAGTAATAGCTAAGACGATCATAACTATAACGAGAGAGCAACTCAAGCTGGCTGTATCCTGCTATGGTTCTTACCAGTGCCAAGACCACCAATGCCAGTATCAGAGTTAGTGCCAGCAGTTGTAGCCAAGCCATGAACAGCCGTAGCATCGTCCAGGTCGTCATTTCGAGCACCACCTGCCGGTATGTCAACATTGAGTAGACGGAGCAGCACCTTGCACGCGGGCAATGCGAGCCTTGGCATCGACGATCACAGCGCGCATGCCTGCATGACATTAGCGGCAGAGATAACCAGAACATACCGCTGAGATCAATCATAACAGCATCTTGCTTAGTGCAGTACAACGAATGACGGCCACCAGCGACGGTAAAGTCCAGCTTCTGCTCGCGGACGTAGTTGACAGCTCTGACGACGTCATGCGTCGACTTGCATTTGATGATCAGAGAAGGCTTGCTGCGCAGAACCTCCTTGTTCCAGCTGCAGAGCGATCAAGACACGCCATCATGCACTCACCACGGGCTCAACAGCTCGTCGAAAGCAGGCTCGCTTGGCTGCAGCACAGCTCCGCGGATGGAAGCCTTGAGGGCCTCAAGCGGTGTCAGTTTCTGTAACGGACGACAGAATGATGCGCACAGTGAAGTGCCGACGTCTATGCAGGTCAGCTCGGCATGAACAGTCAGGTTTCAATGGCAGCCAACACAGTGCGCAACAGGTCAAGCGACTCGGCTCAAATGGCATCGAAATTACGCAGTAATCATGGATGAATCACTCAAAATCATGTTCCACGTGCATAATCAAGCAACGGACAGCGAAGGGGCACATGTCCGGTCAAGGAGGCAGATGGCGGTAGCAGCGCAAATTCGCACAGCAGTCAAGTGAAGTCAAGTGCATCAAGGAAATGACCAAAATTGCAATTGCAACATTGAGGTGTGCATCACAATGCATATGTAAGTACAATGGTGCAGAGACCAACGTCGATTTCTTCGCCGTTTGCGATATTGAAATCACCTGCTCTGGAGGATGAGCCATCGTCGCAGGTTGAGTTTTCTCGAATTGAATTTTTGTCTTGTTTTGACTTGTCTTGATTATGCTCAACGCGATTTAGCGCGTTTCAGCAGCTGAGCTTCAATAACAAGCGGGCTAACGATCACTCTAGCTAAGCATCCAAGCTATAACATAATGACGCAAAATGACAGGCAAACGACGCAAGGGGCAGCCGGCTATCGCTGCTCTCTGTGCGCATACTTGAGAAAGACGAAAGCACCGCTCCTTAGGATCACAAACAAGCCCAACAGAGCGTAAATATCGATCCATTTGTCAGCGTCCGCCATGTCCTGCAGCACAAGGGGAATGAGTACAGGATAATTTCCGCAAAATCACGAGAATAACAGCGAAAAGTGCCGAGCACGTGCTCACTGACCATGCGGTCAAGCACGTGGTGCCCGTACTCCTTCGCCTCAAACTCATTGACGCAGAGCGCCTCAAAGCCATAGTTAAACCAAGAAGAGTAAAATGCCCAGCGAATGAACTCAGGAGCCTCTCTGCGGCCCACGATGAAACCGCCCAGCAGCAAGGACCAACTGCACAACATGACAATCATGACATTGTGTAAAAGCGCTTTGCAGTGAATGGGCGATTATGTGGTTGCTTACACTAGTGCTATCATGTAGGCAGCTAACGCCATATTCACGGCCTGGACTGCAGCGCTGACTAATTGCGCCACAGCAAATCCAACATTGATGACCTGAGGAGTTGTCAGTGCATGTACACAGCGCTCACCAGTAAAATCGTCAAGAGGTAGAACGCAAAATGGCCAGCATCCGGTTGTAGCGCCGTCTGCACAGAGCTGGCATGAGAACAGCACACAAGAACAGGGTTTCACTGCACTCTGAAGAAACTGCAATCAAAGGTTGCCAGAAAAGCTGCGAGAGAGTTCCTTACCATCCAATAGCATATTGTGCCGTAGCACACAACCACTACAAACAATATAGGAAACTCCACGGAGTTGACCGCCGCGAAATACGCTGCAGACAACACAAGTGCATTAGGCAGGCGATGAATCGCTTCTCAACAGCAGCAATAGCAGCAATGAGACGCAGAGACGACATTGTCCAAGTGCATTAGGCAAGCAAGGGACTGTGTCTCACCAACAGCCTACGCAGCACATACGCGAACACGACAGTGCAATGAAAAGATGCAAACAGCGTGCAGTGCAGAGTGACTAAGCACCTGAAGGACAGTAGTAACCACTCGCTGACTCTCGTTGGAACAGCACTCGATCCTCAATGAATTTGCTGCAAGGCACAAGCAGTCAAAAAACGGGTTTCCTCATTGAAGCAAATGCCGCGTCAGCTGAAGCCGCCCAGATAGCACAAGGTGAGCGTCTCACCTGATTGCTGGTAGACAGAACAGCGAGAATACACACATCAAGAACAACAACACTTTGACGCGACCATCAGCAGCCTGTACACCATCACAGCAATGAGAGCACGCAATCAGCCGGGAAAATGGACATTCGATACAGTAAAAGACACTAAGAACGCAACAAGCGACCATGCGTACATCGGTCAGAGCAGGCAATCAAACGCGTTGAAGCTCTCAATCACTCGCTCGACTCAATTAGATACACAACAGAGGAGCGAGATAAGTACAGCAATGGAAGCATCGAAAAATGAACGCAGGACATACATCCTCTCTGTCTGCTTGCTCCCAGAAGATACTACCAACAAGAAAACCTGCAATAAGACAGACAGAGCAATGAATGCGAAGAGAGTGAGATGAGGCACAGCAGGCAGAACGCAGGTCCCCGGGTCCGTAGGCAACAGTACACCGCAGACAGCAAGACTGCACATCTATGCATAGCGAAAGCACTGTACAACGGCACAGCAGGCCTCTCAACGGAACTAAAGCAGCGACACGTTCAACCACAATTAGCAAGAACGTGTTGGCACATCAACGGGCAGCTGAACTCACCTATTCCAAGAGCTGCTCCTGTTCTCACATACATGACACCAGAGTCACGCAAAGTGGCTGCAGACAGGCTGAGCACATTGCATTGCATTGACAGCACGAACCTCGCCACAGCCTGTGCGCTAATACTTGGAATTGTTTACACCATGATAGGGCGTAAGTTGACTCAGCCTGTGTGATGCCGAGACCTGCATACAAGAAAGCGCTCGTTAGTGGCCATGCCAAGCAGATCGGGTGCTCAAGCGAAATACTAGCAGCAACAAGAGGGGCATGCAGCGTCATCGTATCCTATGCTCTCCAGTGCACAGACAAAGGACTGCAACACCGCTAGAGAGGCATATTTCGTTGTACTGAGCGGCACGAAGGTCGCCAGCAGTGATTAGTCAATGTACTGTGTAACTCACCATGTACGTCATCTGCTTCTTCGCTTGCTATTCTTGTCATGTTTGATCCGTACCCTCGACTTGATGGCTCATAAGCTGTAGCATAAGGCAGCATGCCCTCGAGCTTGGTCACCAGCTGCTTCTTGTCAGCACCCTGTACGAGAATACATTAGGGCAATGCGGAATTGTACATCGAAGGCACTTGATTGTGGACAGCGGCACTGTTGCATAACCAGTCATACAGTTGCATCGAGACCAAGGACACTTGCATAGAGCGATAATGGCGAGCAAGTAGTGTAGACAGATGAACTGAGATGACCGTCAGAGCAAGGAGCGGGGAGAACGAATATGCGCTCTCAGATGTCAACGCGAGCACAGTGTGCAGATGCTGAGACATGAGTAGGGGCAAGACTGCCATGCCGTTGTACACAAAGCACAGTATGACTGCGACAAGCGACAACAGGTGCAACGCAAGATGGGTCACCTCATTCCAAGCGTTGACAAGTTTGCTCACTGACTCTGACGCAGCTTGCTTTTGCGCCTGTACACAGGACAACAACACAATGAGCTGGAGTAACATGGTTCGAGATCAAAGTGCTTCGCGTCGGCTGTGATTGAGAATGGAGGAAGTCATGTGACAAGCCATGCAAAGCAGGCTTGAGCCAGCATGACTGCTCACAGTGACTTTCTCGTCGCTGTCACTTTGACTTGCCAGCGCTGTAATCTCAGGCCTGTCGATGACTACAGAACAACAACATGAGTCAGACAACCTATCATTCTAGCAATGCAACAGGAGGCAGACAGTAGTAGAACGGTCCGCAGGCAGATGCACATTGCATCCATCATCAGCAGCAGTACGGGGATTTCAAGTCAAGAGAGATGCACATTCAGCAGTAGAATTGCAAGCAAAGAGTACAAACTGCATGGTTGCAGCTAGCAAGCAGCAGTCTAGCTGTAACTGCTAGCTGTAACTGATCATAAGACATGCCATACGATACTACACTCCATCAGTTGCACTCACGTGTGCCCCAGCCAGTTGATGCCTCTGTTCTCTTGCCCTCAAGCATGTCGAGAAAATAGTCAGCTGGATTGCCAAACTGCACAGTGCACATGATCGTTAGCGACAACGGTGGCTGCTACAGCAAAGAGCACAACTAGCACAAGGCAGACAAAGTGCAAATGAGGGCAACGCTTAAGGCCGTCTCTGTACGACATGATTGTCAGCAACGAGATCAACAGCTGTCGACAGCATGCGCAATTGCGTAGCAATAAATCAGTCGCCGTGACTGAATAGCAACAGCGTTGTGAACTCACAGCGGGCACAGGATGTCCAAGTTTTGAGAAGTAAGGAATTGCTGCTTGAGTGTCGCCATAGTACACAACACGACCCTGCAGTCACAGACACAGTCGCGGTGAATAATGAGTGTCACACACAACCGTGTAATCAATCTGTGGTGTGCTGAAGAGTAAGCTGTCTGCAGTTGCGTGGCTACAGCGCTATTGGCGCAAGGATTGCTCAGCAGCACAGAACATCCGCTTACCAAACTGAGTAGCAGTAGCTGGTCGAACATCATGAACACGTTGGATCGAGGCTGCAAAAGGAAAGAGCGATAAGCTGTGCGAGTAGAGCTCTTTTCAAGGCGGAGCGTTGTGGTCGAAAGGACAAGACAGCTCCAGGAAGCTGAAGCGAGCACAACACAAATGCGGAAAACTGACTTGATGGATGGTGCAAACGACTGTTCGGCCTGTGCGACACAGCTGTGTAATCGCTTGAATGACACGCAGTGAGTTCGTCGCTGCATACGTAGAGGCAGTGAGCGTTGCATCCAGAATTTGCAGGTACTCACTCTCACTCAGCAATGTAAAATAACTAACAGCTGTGTGTCAGACAGCAAGGGTCACAGAATAGTCAACAAACGAATCACAATGCATCAGATAATCAATGAAGAAGACAGCATTGTATCTCGCAGCCGTATGCACGCAACACTGCCTACTCACCATCTAATCCAGTTGTAGGCTCGTCAATGAACAAAATGCCAGGGGATGTCACCAGCTCAACGCCTGAGGAGTACAGCAAACAAATAAGGCCAATGACTGCCAGATAAGCATGACAATTCGTATTTCCATGTATGCACATTGATATATGATGAATACCGAACGAAACAACACAACACAAGGCAAATGAGGAGCAGCAATAGCTCGTCAGCAACGCTCCTTCCTGATGCATGACAATGGCTTGGGATGCAATGATATATATGATGACTTCCGAACGAAACAACATCTAGTCAATGACAATGGTATGAATGCCAAGCTTGTCCGCACACGTGTCAATGAAGTGTGTGGACATAAAAACCAACCACAATTCATATATACAACAATTGCTGTTGTCAATCCATGCAGCAACGGCTGTTGTCAATCCATGCAGCAACGGCTGTTGTCAATGCGTGCAGCAATTGCTGTTGTCAATCCATATACACAACAATTGCTGTTGTCAATCCATGCAGCAATGGTTGTCAATGCGTGCAGCAACGGTTGTCACATACCAATGGTTAATCTGCGTCGTTCACCTCCAGAAATGCCGCGTTTCAGCTGTGTACCAACTCGACTATCGGCAACCTGACACACAGTAGTGATCAGACAAGCTGGAGTACAAGCGCAATGATCTGCTGGGTGCTGTGACAATTGGCATGAACAATGCCATAGAAAGGCGCAGCCGAGTTTATGCGAAATGGAAGCACACGCGAGCTGTTTCCACGCTGCGACGATGAGAGCACACCTTCTGTAGGTTTAACACTGCGATGATTGACTCCACGAGCGCGTGTCTGCGTTACAGCACGTGAATGAGCTGATCGCATAGACAGTTGAGTAGAGAGCAAGCACAGTGCCGATTTCACCTGTCCTTGTCTGGCAGCTGGTCTTGACTGACGCGCAATTGCAGCGAATACCACAATGTCTCTCGCACAGTCAACGTGGCAATGTGAGCGTCATCTGCACGCAATTAGCGAGCGGCAGTTGAGTCATGTTGACCTTGCATCACATAGCCAGCAATTTTGTTGAAATGCTTAGGCCTCGCTTTGCCGTTGATGAGAATGGTTCCGCTGACCTGCACAGAGTTAGCATGGGCCAGAGACTGCATTACAGAGCCACGCTTGTTACGGCCAGCCTACACACATGAGCACAGCGCAGCGCTGCAGTGCACCAGAATATCCAGTAGTGACGTCTTGCCAGCACCAGATGCACCCTGCACATTGTCAGCCTGCGTGAACAGCTTCTGCAGGACCATGATGCCAAGAAGCTTGCCGGCAGGCAGATGACCGCTGACGCTGTGCAAAATACGCGTTGAAACAGGACCATCGCCAGTTTTCGCAGCAGCCTTCGCGTCCTCTGGCGTGATTTCGTAATTAATGTCGTAAAACGACAGGCTCAAGCTGTCCTTGTCAGGCAGCGCTGCGATTGAGGGAGACGACAGCAGCCTTTGGTTGTCAAAGTCGCTTGGACCGTATTGATTGGCCGTTAGGATTGGCTTGGACATCAAGCCGAAGTCCTCGTGTGAGGCCATGGCTGCATGCAATGGAAGTGCTGAGAACAGGCACAAGGCAGGCTCATCAATGAAAGCACTCTGCGTGCACCACTAGCTGTGCACCCAGCCCAGCAGGCATGTCCAAACGAAAAATCAGAACCACGCAGCGTAGTGGATATCTACCTGCACCGAGATATCGCTAGTGGAATTCTCGTTAGAACTCTCTTGTTCGTGCTCCATTGCGCGTTTTGTTGCACCGCCTTGCTGCATATGCACAATTGACTCTAACTGCATGCTCAGCTCGATCGTCACATGCGTCGCAGCCGGTTGCTGCTGCTTTTGGTGACTGCTCTATGCGTCGTCGTTTGGCTGAACCGTGTGGATGTGCCAGAACAGCACTTGTTTCGGGCGCCGTTGATTGAGATTCAGTCACCCGAGAGCCCCAAGCAACCTTTGACTGTAGCAGTGGCCGCTAGAACGCTTGCCGCGGCTGAGCCCTGCATCCCTGCTGATGCGTATGCTTGTCGATGCAAGGACAAACTGCTCGACAATCTGATTGCGCCAAATTCAGCTAGAGGCTTTGAAAAGTTTGTTCGAGGCTCGCAAATTCTACCGTACAGTCTGTGCGACTCTACATCCAGCTGGCATCAGATGCGACTTGGCTTGAATCACACTCTCGCTGTCACAGCGGCAAGTGTTTACCACGTTCTTGGCAACGAAAACAAGCTCTGGCACGTTGATTTGTTAGTCTATGTTGGTGAGCTGAAGGCACCTGTGGCTCAAGGGACGCACTGCCACTCTCATCGCGTCCCGCTGAGTCCAGTGTGCATATTCGCTGCGAACGGGCGACAAGCTTCAACTCAGGGCAGTCAGCAACAAGATGGCGATTGGAAAGGCATGAAGCTTTCGTGCCCCGTGCCTGATGAGTGAGGCTATTGGAGTACTGCTAATGACGCTTTGCAGGCTAAAGTTACAGCTGTCCGATGCTGAGTTCACCGTCACGATCAGTTTTCCTGAGTTTGGTGACAGTGCATTGACGCTGCAGGTAATGACACCTCACATGGCTGTTGCTAATTCCATTCGCAGATCTGTCGACAGCTTGTTGAACCGATCGAAATCGCTGTTTGTCCGCAGGTGCGTTCTAGTTGTCCCTGTGGCTCACTCCGCAATAGCCGCTGTTCAACTTTGAGCGCGTAAACACTGCATCTCCAGGCATATTCGATCACTGGATTGCATACCATACACAGCTGATGGGCGTTGGTCACATGCATGTCTATGATCTCGATGGCTCGTTTGCTGAAGCTGTCAAGCCTTGGGTCAAGCTTGGTTTAGTGACGTACACGCCGAGATTCAGTCTGCATCCTGAGTACTTGCACAATTATGAAGGGCGCAAGGCTGACTACCACGGAGTACGTAGTACTCTGCATTGTATTTGCGCTTTGACTGTATCTTCGCGTGTCGCTGCACTGCGCCAAACAGCACTGCAATGTGTTGTTAGCCTTGTGTTGTGTGACGGACTCCACGCTTCTGCTCTCTGAACTGTTGTCTCACCATTTCTCATTATTGCTTCACAGGGTACATCGCCCTGGGGACCGTATTGCTGGGAAACTTTTGCCGAAGATCAGTGCATGTGGAACAACAGATTTCGTGCTAAATGGATCATGGTGTTGCACTCATTGGACAACTTCGTGCACTGCGCTGACAGCTTGCTAGACGCAAAGGCCAATACCAGAGCAAACAGCACTGTGGCAGCTGCGACAGGCAGCGGGAAGGACGACAACAGTGCTGTTTCAACAGTCCGAGGAGCCGACTGTGGCAGTAAACCATTGTTGGATGTTCTGTCTGCACTCGACCCTGAGCTTGTACACGAAATTCCTGTCTACAATCATCCCTTTGGCGGCTTGACACAGTCTGGTATGCTACGGCAGCGTGTGTATAGTGCTGTTTATGCTTCTGTCCTCAACAGCCGCTGGCAGTCTGTGCGAAGCGTTGCGTAGACTGCTGCTGCATTGTCCTGTAGTTTCCAAATTGCTTCTGCTGCTTATAGTTACGAAGCCCGCAGTTGCTGATTTGGTTTATCTGCTGTCAGCGTGGACTGTCACTTTCTTGCTGCCTTCCTGTGTTTTCTAAGTTGCTTCTGATGTTTATTTCTGCCCGGTTCATGTGCAGGTGCACTGACAGTGTTAGATGCCTACCGCTATCGTACTGAGCAGCCTTATCGCTACAATTGGCGCAGTACGCCGATCTTCAATCCGCGATGGGTTGACTTCACAAACGTTCGTGAGTGACTTGCTATTGCGTTCTTCAGTGGCTTGATTCCTGATGTTGGATTGCAGTCCTTCAACTGCATGTGTGCCTGTGGTGTAGTGACAGAATTGGCCCGATAGCTGCGTTGTGGACTGTGAATTGTCATTGTAGCAGTTAGTTGTCAATGCAACCTTTCTGTGTGAATGCTGCGTTGACACGCTGTGGCATGCGCTGTGCTGCGTGATCATGACTGGCGCGTCCTGCGTTGCAGTTGCTTGTTGCATCGCTTGTTACTCTAATTTTCTGTTTCGGTCCAGATTGGTCGATTGTGTGGCCGCTGCATCTAAAGCCCATTCACAAAGAGCACGTGCTAGCGTCAGTTCTGCGAACTAATCACTACATGGATATGTTTGGAGTTCGTCCAGCTGACAACGGTAGGGACATCAGCCTTCAGCACAGTGTTGAATACCTTTGCAATTCTCCTCTAGATGTCATGAGAAATGTACTGATTGCCTGGTCCTCCGTTGTGTTTGCTTCATAGCATTCTTCAGCAACCGTGCTGTGTGTTGCAGCCTGCTGACTGCCTTGAACTCCCATTCACGCTATTGTTGCATTTGTTGCCCATAGTACAAGCAACTCGTTGCTCAGACTCGTTGCCATGTTGCAGGTCCTTTTCGCGTTGAGGATGACTCAATAACATGGGCTGTCCCGCTGCTGAAGCACCTGATTTCTCTGCTTGATCGCGGCGTTACATAGCGCTGAGCCTTCGACGAAGCCGTCGATTGGCGATTTGCTATAATTTGGTCCCTGCTGCGACAGCCAATCATGGCTTCTAACCGCAGTGCCTTTGACTTCTCTGCTGAGACGCGCCGTAACATTCAGCGCCACAACGTTTGCGTTTGCATTCAGACTCTAATTATGGTTGAGTAACTGGCCTGTCTGGTGTCATAAAGTGTGCGATTTCGTAGCGTTGATGGCAGTGTCTTGCTCGCAGAGATGCACGGATCGCTCAGAATTCAACAGGGGTATTCGATCATTGTGTTGCAATCTGTACACTCTGAGGTCACGAGCTAGCCGCTGTCGATCAAACGCCGCACTTCTACACCATACCGTGACAAAACCAATGTACAATCACGACAAAAAGAGCCAAAGTCAGAGCGAATGCTGTGAAATGCTCAACCTTTGAGCCGATTCAGCAATCGCACAGCTTCGTCATACCCTTGAGCAGCGGACTCTCTCAACAGCTGCATGCCACGCGCTGCATTGACGCGCAGGCCGTGCTTGCCCTCGACGAAACACTCTGCCAACCGAAACTGTCCAATTCTGTGGCCCTGCGACGCGCTGGCTGTAAACCACTTCACAGCCTCCGTCCCGCTTTGCCTGACTCCTCGACCATGCGCAAAGTTCTCTCCAAGCAGGCGTTGTGCGTTTGCATGACCAGCGTTCGCAGCATCGAGCATCCACTTCGCTGCTTTTGTGTAGTCAACGATAACACCGAAGCCGAACTGATGCGCCTCAGCGATTGTGTACATGACCAGAGGATCGGAAGCTTGTTGCAAGAGCTCCGCATGAGCCCGCTCAAAGTGCTGTTTAGCGGCACTGCGATCCTGCTTGACGTCGGCCAGACCTGCGTTTTGGCACACAGCGTAAAACAGTCTCGAAGACGGATCTTCAATGCCATCTTGCCAGATTTGCACAGCGCGTGGCGGATCCGCTTTGACGCATATGCCATGATACACACATTGGCCGTAGCGTGAAGTCGCAGGCAGGTATTTGGCTTCCATGGCTGCCTCCAACAGCTTCACACTGCGCGGGATGTCGCAAGGACGTCCGCAATTGAAGCCCATCATCAGCAGCATAGACAGCTTGAATGTTGCTTCTGCATTGCCTTGGTTTGACGATCGCTCGTAATGAGCAAACGCAGCGGCTGTGCCCGGAGTCTGTTTGACGCCATCGACTATGCCTCCGTGCCTGAGCGCTTCAGCAAGCTCGAGCTCTGCTTGACCGGCAGCAGTCAGAAAGCCAGTGACAAGATGCAACAACGGCAGCGACAAGCCATGAATGTCTTGTGTGGTAAACAGTGTCATCATGAAAACAGCGCATTCTGATTTGCAGCGCGCGGACAGCCTGACGCACAGAGGACACAGCACGACGTTGTTGGCCGCTGGTAGCGTCTCAAAGCAGCTGCGGCAGAGCTGGTGCTCGCATACGGATAAGATCACACCGTCGCTGGACCGAGACTTGCACGAACTGCATGCAACTGCGGCTCCACTCGCGGACGACTTATGCTCCATGACTGCAGACTCCTCAGCCATCTTGCTCAAAGTCAGTGGTTGAGCACGTACGGCTATCAGATATACCACAGACGATTTTCTCGAAACCAAACACAAACAAGATTGTTGTCACCGTGCATTGTTGACTCATATTGACTCCTTGGTGGCCCGGTCACCGGCAGACATCGTTTTTGGGAAGGCTGCGAAATTTTTTGACTGGCACTCTGCTCGCTGCTGCACCATCTCTCAGAATCGAGGCAAACTGCGAGCCCTGTCATCTTCAATGGGGCGACCTCACAATGGAGTGCTGTGGTTCGAGGAGGCCTGCTGGATCGCCTTGATTACTGTCATATATGTGAGTACCATGACCTGCGTCGAGTGCTGATCGACGTACAGTCACTGAACATCGTGCAAGTCATCTATGATGCCAAGATGGACCGCGAGTTGCAAAAGGATGTCAGGAACAAACGGACAGTCAGTGGTCGAGTGCTACACGCCTCGGGCAAAATCCAACGCATTTTCCATGTCGCAGCGCTGCTCTGTGCTACATTGATGCCAGCAAAGCTGCTGGAAGTTAGTGACTTTGACACTTGGATGCTTGTCGCGCTGTCGCGCATCCCAGACATGGCTGTGACGCTGACAACCTACGTTTGCTTTCATTGCGCCTGCTATTTCACGGCGTTTCACGCCTTTCTCACAGAGAGACGCTTCGACAGTCTGCCTAAATGGTGCATTCGTTGATTGTACTCTGTGTGACTGGCAGTCCAGGTTCCTGCCGAGTTACATTGTGACTGCTGTGATTGTGGTTCTTGTCGGTATCATGGCCGAGGTAGCCGCGTTGCTGCGCTCAACTGACCTCTCTCAGGCGTTTGCCTTGGCGACTGACAGCATCTGGCCGTATTCGATTTTCATCTTTTGCATGGCATCAATCATCAGTGAGCAGAGTGAATGTCACGCTGCCATTCTCACCGTTACCGCAGCGTTTCTGTACATCATCACTGTGATATGTGGCTACGTGCTCAAGCAACGCCTGGAAGAGATTCGGAAACGATCAAGCACTGCTAATGTGCTGTCACCAAAACAAGATAACCAACAGAAGAAATTTGCTAGGTCTGTGCTGAAGCTGTCTTGATTCGCTACCGACGGCACATACTCGCCTCTGCATAACATTGCCAGCTGTGTTAAGGAATGCTTGTCATGCTCATTGATAGCTGTGTTAAGAAGAAACAATTGCTTAACCCCCTGTTTCTGCAGGTTTCTGATGTTCCTGAAGCTCATTTCGTTCCTGGTTCCCGTGCTAATCACACTCTCGGTCAGAGACACATCGCATCCTCGGTCTCACGCTCATGCGCGTAGCTGTTGATTGCCATTCGTGACATCACCAAGGACAATCGATCGCTAGTTCGTGAGCGCGGCCATGATCCTGGTGTCGACTATAGGTACTGAACGCGATTCTAATTCTCGTGTTTTAACGGTTTTGCAGTTATTGGGTATTGTTGGCAACTTTCTATGTGCTGATGCTATCTGTAGCTGTCTGGCTTGTTCAATTTGTTTGTGACGTGGTATGCTTGGGAAGCGCCGGCAACACGACAAGCGAGAATAGATCGAGCTCGGTAGCTGCTTGTTCGTCATTACGTTTTCGCTGAATGATTCACAGGGACGGCGAGAAAGGGAGCAGAGCAAGTTCGTCATTTGTTGTTGGTTGTGCTGATTGTATGTACAGAGGCAAGTCGACAACACAGTTCACGACGTCGCGGGTAATACGTCTTTGTAACCCTGTGTTCACTGTTCCGCAGCGATATTTCTCTGCGCGACAGGTTCAATCCACTGACAGCCCGCATTTTTCTCATTTTCCTTCAGAATGAACTCTCTGTCGCCCGAAGCAGCAGCAGCCACAACAGCCCCAGCAACAGCTACAGCAGCGTCGGCAGGGAATGAGGTCAAAACAACAGGCTACATTCCCCCGCCTTCATTGAAGCCACTCAAGCCTTTGGCGCCACTCAATCCACAGCAAGTGACTGTTGCTGTCAATTCTGGCGAAGAGGGGGCAGGCCGTTTGATCAAATTTCACGGGAGAAACCGTCCACAGGCATCACAACCTGCTGCTGCTGCTGCTGCTGTCCTGACCCCTGCCGCTGCCGCTCAGCAGCCTACGCAACAATCACCACGAGTGATCGTTGTCCCTGCATCAGCAATGCCCGGATCAAACAACAATGCACACGACATCCCTGCATTCCCTACAGGCCCCGTTAGCGAGCCGACTGCCAATGAGGATGAGTATTACTATAGCGACGACAGCGATATTGATGAAGCTGAAGAAGATGAAATGCAGCGACGAGCTGCTGAAGCGCGTGATGCAAACCCTGTGGGATGCATTGTGACACTTGTGCTGCTGCTGCCACGCATTCTTTGGCTGTTGTTGCCTGCTGTCGTTGCCAACGTTCCGCTGTTATCACTGTGTGCCAATGCTGCTGTTGAGGGCGTGTTGTTTGGGTCCTCTGCTGTTTCACGCTGCCGTAACTTCGTAGTGTGCCTCTTAGCCTAGCTGACCTTCGTTGTGTCCCTACAGGAGCCTAAGCGAAGGTCATTCTTTGCTCAACTCTTCGGAATTGGTGGATCAAAAACAAACGTTAATCAGCCCAGTCAAAACAGTCCAACTGGCGCCTCAGCTGGAGGCCGAGGCAGCTCTATGATCGCTGCTGTTGATCCAGCTGTGGCTGCTGCGCTGGCAAATGCTCCACCTCCCCCTGTTGCAGGTCAGAACACGTTTCTGTCAGATTGTTTCGGTTTGTGATTGTCTAACTCCATCTGTTAATGTTGATGTTCCCTAGCATAACCATGAGGTTCCTTGTTGCTCCTCTTGCTGATGTTTAACTTGTTTCCCTTGCTGGGTGGCCCCCCTTTACACTGTGTCCTTAGCAAGTCATGGTTTATACTTAGCGTTTCCCTGTTGTCCGTTGTACTCCGATTGTAAGATGCGAGAGTGATGCTGCATACTCCGTTCTCTCATTGAGGCACTGCATGACTCTCTGTTGTTATTGCAGCTCTGTCATTAGCCTTGGCGACGCCCTTGCCAGCTGAGTCGCCTTCACAATCGCCAGATTCTGCAGCTGGTGCCGGTGCTGGAGCTGGTGCTGGTGCTGGAGCTGGAGCTGGTGCTGACAAGCCAAATGCAGTTCGTGCACCTTCTACAGAGCGTCGGGGCGTTGCTTTTGCTAACGAGGCGACAGTGATCTTGGACAAGCCTGCAACAGATGCAGGAGCGCAGGAGAGCCGCAAGTCTGGCATTCACATTGTTGCTGTTTCGCCTGCATCCGAGCACAATGTGGCAGCGGTAGCAGTAGCTGCAGATGCCAAGGATCCTGCAACTGTTGCTGTGGCAGTTCCTGTTGGTGATGTAGCTCATGCACAGCCAGCTCACGTGTCTCCTGGACATGCTCGAGGCAAGTCAATGGGCGCAGCTCTGAGAGTACATCATGATGCTGGTGCTGCTGGCGCAGGAGCTGATGCAGGTCGACCGCGTGGCCATTCTGACTCTCACGCAACAGCCACAGCCACAGTCACTGCATTGCATGTGTCACGTCCTGCCCCTGCTCAGCCAGCTGCTGATGTTGCGCCTGCAGCTGCTGAAGCTGCAGGAATGCATTTGAGAGTGTCTCAGCCAAAGGTGCCAGCAGCTGACGCCTGATCTCAATCTGCGCTTGCGATCGTCGTTCAAACACGCTTGTCCTGTAACCTCTCGACTGACTGGCGAGTGCATGACATCGCGAAACTCTGACACACAGAGTTGACATCCATGCATCATTCAACGAACAATCTTTGATGGTAGACAGCCAGTGACAGAGAATGAGAAGGGGTCTGCGTCATCCCATTTCTCGTGAACAGAACATTCTGGATTGGAGTAAGGCCTCCAGGCCTGTTTGACAAGACGTTGATCGTTGATCGTTGATCGTTGGGACGAGGGGGACAGCCAGGCGCGCCGGCAAGCTCTGTTTGTATCACGGGTCAGCATCAAACAGCCTGTGCTGATGATGTTAACGCCAACGTTGTGCAGCCTTGCGTGACTCGGAGTGACATGCCTTTGAAGGTTCTGCACTTGATCGCGACACTCGCGTGCACCTGTGTCGATGCTCAACAGCTGGCGGGTACCCTTTATGACGCTTGCCTGATCGTCAATTCGGGAGTGCAATGCTGGGGCTGGATGGCTGCGCCTTCTAGTCTACACATTGAGCAACTGTGCACAGCGTCATCACGAACAGCAAGCGGACTGTACAATGTGTATAGTTGTGGCGTGAAGATTGATCACACCCTCTCTTGCTGGGGCGACGATCCTGATGAATCTGGAGTGCTTACACCGCCATTTTCGACCTCTACAGAAGTCAATCAAGTGGTGTGCGGCACGCCCTTTGCCTGTGCCATTCTCTCTGACAAGCAGGACTTGCGATGCTGGGGCCGAAAGCCGTTTTCTAGTGTACCTGAGGGGCAGTTTGTGGTGATTTCCTGCAATGTGTTTCATTGTTGCGCTATCTCGGTTCTGGGACAGCTGGTTTGTTTTGGGACCGACACCAATGGCGAGGTCAGCGGGGCAGCAACCGTGGCAGCTCGCAGATTCGCAACTGTCACCGCCGGCTACACACACATGCGCTCTTGACTTCCGCGGCGAACTATTTTGCTTTGGCAGTGACAGTTCTGGACAACTGCGTCTGCCAGCAATGCAGTATTCCGCAGTTGTAGCTGGAAGCTTTGGCGATTGGACCTGTGGCATTGATGCCAATGGAATCCCACGATGCAATGGCGAATGGCTTTTCGGCGATGATCATCTGAAGGAGGCCTCGGGAAGCGTTCTCCAGCTAGCAGGCGGCAGCGGGTTCGCGTGCGGAATCGGAGCTGCTGATTTGAGAATAAGTTGTGCTTTCGAGGACAACCCTCCAGCGCGGCCTGCGGACGCCGGTGTTGTGCTATCGCTGAATGCTGGCAATCGGCATGCCTGTTTACAGCAGTCAGACTATCCTTTCACCTTGTGTTGGCCTAGAGACAGCGTCCGCGATCTGCCCGCTGAACGGTTTTCCAGTATTGCATCTGGAAACCTGTTTCTGTGCGGAATTAGCAGTGACCAGACAATTCAGTGCTATGGCTCCCGATCATTGAGCTTTCCTCGACTGCCTTATTCTGCTGTTGCTGCTTATGGAACTTTCGCTTGTGGGATAACAATACCTGCGAACAATATCATCTGTGTTGGAAAGATGCCCTGGGCCAACATGACGCAGTCCACCATGACTGGTCCATTCTTGGCGCTATCTGCTGGCCTCGACCACGTGTGCGGGATTAGTGCCATCGACGATAGCGTTAGATGCGCTGGCGCTTGTATTCTAGGAGAGTGCTCTCTCCCTGCCGCTGCATACTCCTCTGTTGACGCGCACCCTGACTTGTGCACTTGCGCAGTGCTCAAGAGTACAGCCACAATTGTACGACTGTCACATCATTACCTGTGTGTTACGCCTGCAGAACTGCGTCGGACACGATGGAGCGGGGATAGTCTCATGGCGGCCAAGCGCAGCTGTTAAGCAAATCTCATGTGGAGCTATCCATTGTTGTGCGCTTCTGCAAGCAGGAAGCACTGCTACATGTTGGGGAAGGTTCAGCTGCGTAGTAACCGCGTTTATTCTGTGCAGCAATTGGTACGGTCAAGTCACCGCTGATACAACCACCGTTTTCACGATGATTGCGGCAGGACGCTATGCCACATGTGCGACTCCGCAGTCTGGAGGAGTCAAATGTTGGGGTCGCTCGCCACATGCCACAGTGCTGAGCGTTGGAGTTCTTGCGAGCACTCTGGCACCACAAGGTCAATACAAAACCGGCGTCGTTGTTCGTGATTGCCCGCTTGGCACCTTCTCGTCACATCCAGGAGCGACAACGCCTTTATGCTCGGGTCCTTGCGCAAAAGGATATTATGGAGACAAGCCTGCCACTACACCACAGTGTACCAACCAATGTCCTGCAGGAACGTATTGCGAGGTACACAAAGCAGATTGCATTTTCATTTCATCTGCGCAGGGCGGAAACTCGCAGCCACAGTTTTGCCCTGCCGGCCGTTTCGGTGCTGTCTCCGCGCTTACTACTGCTGATTGTTCCGCACCTTGTCCGCCAGGATATTTCTGCCCGATCGGCACTGCAATAGCAACAGAACATCCATGCCCGCGAGGTCGTTGGGGCGGGCTGGATGGAGGCTTGCACAATGCGTCTTGCTCAGGCCTTTGTGAAAATGGCTACATTTGCGGAGAATCTTCCACGTCACCGCGTCAGCGCGAGTGCGGGTCGATTGCTTTCTATTGTCCAGCGAGTGTGGCCGACCCTGTGCAAGTTCCTGCTGGACAACGAGGTCTAGGGCTGTCACCAACGACTCAGTACGCAGTCGAGCAATGCCCTCCTGGTAGCGCTTGCTTGGCAGGCATCACAGTGGCATGCCAGGCTGGCTCGTATTCCGCTACAGGTGCATCACAGTGCTCGGTGTGTGACGGCACGTTCAGCGCTGCCAGCAATGCAACAGGCTGTCAGCCATGCGGGCGCGGTCGCTATCAAGCTAGACCTGGGCAGAGTTTTTGCAGCAACTGCAACTACGGCCAATATCAGGCGAAACTCGCTCAGAGTATGTGCAGTCTTTGCTCGATGGGACGATTCGGATCTCAGACTGCTCTGACAACAAGCAACTGTTCCGGTCTTTGCCAAGGTGGATTCTGGTGCGCAGAGGGTGCCATTTCTGCGAACGAGCATCCGTGCGGTGGTAAAGATGTCTTTTGCGTTGCAGGCTCTTCCTACCCTAGGCCTGTTCAACCTGGCTTTTTTGGCGTTGGCCCCACTCTCGCAACACAGCACACTGAGCAGCGGTGTCCTACAGGCTCTTTCTGCGAGCATGGAGGCCGATTGAACTGCGATCCAGGCAAATTCAGCAATGTTAGCGGGCTATCGCGCTGCGTTGACTGCTTACCTGGTGCAAGTTCACATGAAGGAGCTGAGCAGTGCTTGCAATGCCAGCCGGGCACCTATAGCGATTCTGTTGCATCGCCAAGATGTCGTGAGTGTGAGGC
>JADMIO011791658.1_pt1 | contig 29232 bp, 25 predicted proteins | sample 8958161 | NCBI WGS metagenome assembly JADMIO01 (sample SAMN16585339, study PRJNA669376) | soil metagenome | isolation source: Crop rotation soil | place: USA: Cullars Rotation, Alabama | collected 2011 | reverse complement strand
CCGCGACAACTTGTCCACGTGGAATTCTAAGCTTAGGATCCCAATGTGCTGGAAAGTGAAAGATCGCGAGGATCCCAGCCTCTCGAAGATGGGCGATCAAGCGGTCTCGCACGCCAAGGGAAGGCAAGAGCAAATAAAAAAGATGATATGCAGGCGCGCAATCCTTCGGCACGGTGGGAAGAGTCACATTATTTTCTTTGGCCCATGTTGCGAGAGTCTTTTGGTAGTGGCGAAAAATTGCCTGTCGCTTTTTTTGGATGAATTTCTGCCGGCGCAACTGCCCCAATAAAAGAGCGGCATTTAGGTCGGAAGCGAGGAACGAGGAACCGAGATCCACCCAAGTGTATTTATCCACTTGCCCTCTTAAAAAACGTGACCTGTCCGTGCCCTTTTCTCGCAAGATCTCCGCGCGCGTGATGAAGCTTGGGTCATTGAGGAGAAGTGCGCCTCCCTCACCCGCTGTAAAATTTTTGGTCTCGTGAAAGCTCAGCGTGGAAAGTGCTCCAAAGGTGCCAAGTTTTTTTCCGCGGTAGCTCCCGAAAAGACCATGGGCATTGTCCTCGATCAAAACCAAATTGTGCTTTTTCGCGACGGCCGCAAGAGAATCGATCTCACAAGAAATTCCCGCGTAATGCACCATCACGATTGCTTTGGTCCTAGGCCCAATCGCGCGTTCGACCCCCCGCTCGTCGAGATTCAAAGTATCTGGTCTCACATCCACAAAAATGGGTTTCGCACCTCTAAGCACAAACGCGTTGGCCACGGAAACAAAAGTAAACGCTGGCAGGATCACTTCATCGCCAGGCTGAAGATCGAGGAGAAGCGCCGCAATTTCTAACGCATCCGTACAGGAGCTCGTGAGCAAAACACGGGGACAGCCCAAGGTCTTTTCCAAAAGTGTTTGGCATTCCTTCGTAAAAGCCCCGTCGCCGCTTAAATGACCCGAGCTGAGTGCGCGCATCACCATTTTTCTATCCTGGGCCTGGATGAACGGGCGGTTAAACGGGATTTTAAACATGGATAAATGCTAGCACCTCAGAGGCACTCTGGCGCCAAAAAAGCAGCTCAGGTAGACTTAGATGGTGAGCACTTACGCGGAAAAAGAATCACGGCGCTTCGGCTACGCTGTCCATCGTTACGACCGGATCCCTGCGCCCAAAGATATACTGGCGGCACGTCCAGATATCGCGATCCTGCGATTTCCATTTGAGAACCTCACACAATTGGCGAAGACTTTTCCGTCAGAAATATTTTTTCCCATTTGGGCAGATGCTCTAGTTTTTTACCGGCACGATTTGAAATTGATACCTACTCCCACGAATAGCTTTGTGATCCGACCCGCGAAACCTACCGACGATTCCGCCTTAGAAGCGCTCGTGCGTCGCTGTTTCAAGGACTATTCTGACCATTACCTAGCGAATCCTTTTTTTCCAAGCGCTGCCATCCTCGACGGCCAGGTCGAATGGTGTTCAGATCTAAGGCAATCGGGAGAGCCTTTTTGGGTGGCCGAGGAAAAAGGCGAGCTTCTCGGATTTCTCGCCTGCCGTCGGCGCGGCCTAGCCCTTGACGTGGCGTTAAATGGAGTAGATCCGCGAGTCGGCAATCGAGGAGTCTATACGAATCTTCTCGCCTACGCCTTGAATGAAGCGAAGAAACTTTCTCCCTCGCTCTCTATCTCGACCCAGCTTTCAAATATCAAAGTGCAAAGAGTTTGGCAGCGGCAGGGATTTCTCCTCGAAGAGACATTTGCGACAGTCCATCTCAATTGTTTTCTTTCCAATGCGACTGACTTAAGCCCGACGCAGGCGGAAGCGCGCGCTCGCATCCTTGCTTGGTTTGGCAAATGAGCGCTCCTAAAATTACGGTGGCAATCGCCACGTTCAATTCCCTGCGAACGCTTCGGCAAGTGCTTGAAGCCCTCCAAAGGCAGGAGGGCTTCAAGCCAAAAGACTTGGAAATTCTCCTAATCGACGGAGGCTCCACGGACGGCACTCCTACCGTGGGAACACTCTATGATTGTCGAGTGATTCCAAACCCTCGCACAGAGCCTGTCTATGCGAAATTTTTGGCGTTGACTGCCGCCAAAGCTCCACTCCTCGTTTACCTCGACCACGATGAAGTTTTGCTCAATCCTGATAGTCTCTTCAACCGAATGACACTTCTTCAACAAAATTCCGATCTCCATGTCGCGGTTCCTTCCGGCTATCAAAATCCAAATGGCTGCGCCGCAATCAATTATTACTTGAACGACTACGGTGAGCCGTTTTCCTATTTTGTATACGGCCTTTCCAAGAGCTACGAGCATTTTTTACCCGAGATGCGCAAGCTCTACCCTGTGGAAAGAGAAACGAAGCAGGCTGTGGTCTTTAATTTTGCAAATGTGAGAGATCTTCCTATCCTTGAGCTATGCGCGGGCGGAGTGATGATCGACCGCGACTACTTTCTTGAGAAGCTCAAGAAAGAGCTAGAGAAACCCGCAAATATTCCGCATCTATTTTATCTCCTTCGCGCCCATAGCCCGCTGGTAGCACTCACAAAGAAGGATCCCCTCGATCATCATTCCGCGGAAAGTTTTTCTAGTTATCTGAATAAAATCCGGTGGCGCGTGAAAAACAATATTTATCACCGCGCAAAGATGGGTGAGTCAGGTTTTTCCGGACGCATGAAATTTTCCGCACGGGCGAGGCGCCGACGGCTCTTATTTCTTCCCTATGCGTTTAGCTTCGTTTGGCCTCTCTTTGATTCTTTGAGGCTGACGTTGAAAAATCGGCGTTTCATTTATCTTCTCCATCTCCCGCTCACGCTTTTCACGGCGTGGCTCATCGTCAAGCACGGCTTCCTTTGGATCTTAGGAAATCGCCCCCAATTGCGTAGCTATGACGAAGCCAAAGAGATTGACCCGAAAGTGGCGCCATGACTCCCATTGTATTTTTTCTAGGCACAGCGGCTGAGCTCATCAAGGTTTATCCCGTGCTGCGAGCGCTCGACAACCAAAACCGAAGCTGGAAAGTAGTGTCTAGTGCACAAGCGCCATATTCTTTCGGAGCGCAGTGGAAGGAATTTGGTTTGAGAGAAGGCTTTGAGTCTCTGAGCCCAAGGAGCACGGACCTTCTTTCAAGTGGAGAGGCTTTTTTTTGGTTCCTTTCCTCATTCGTCTCAGGATTATTCAGTCGCGCATGCCGCGAAAATTTTGAGGGCCATACCGTCGTGGTTCATGGAGACACGCTCACAACCCTTCTTGGTGCGATCCTCGCTCGTTGGCATAAAGCCGCTCGCTTGGTGCATCTCGAGGGTGGGCGCCGCTCCGGCAATTTGTGGCGGCCTTTTCCAGAGGAAATTTCTCGCCGCTTAGTCTCTCGTCTGACGCAGCTTCATCTAAGCGAGAATGCGAAATGCGCAGAGAATCTACGAAAGGAAGGGAAAACAAATATCGTAGATACTTTTGGAAATACCCAGCAAGCTGCGATTGATCTTCGTTCTGATCCTGCCAGCAAAACTTGGGAAAAACCCTACTGCGTTTTAAACCTGCATCGTTTCGAAAACATGGCATTTCAATGGGAAAATGTGCTGCGAGTGACAAAAGCGAGCGCGCAGGGTCGCACGGCTTATTTTATCAGCCATGGACATGTGGAAGAGCGGTTGGGACTAAAGAAGGCTGAGCTCGAGGCCGCCGGCGTAAAATTTCTTCCCCGCTTAGGATTTTTTTCCTTTCTCTCTCTTCTCGAGGGCGCTGAATTTTTAGTGACTGACGGATCCGGCAACCAAGACGACGTGGCTCTACTCGGAGTGCCTACACTTATTCTCAGAGAAGAGATCGAAACTAGCACAGCACTTGCGCCAGCAGGATCGGGCCTACTCGCAGGTTGGCGCTGGCCTGAGATTGAAAAATTTTTTGCGGAATACAAGAAATACCGCCGCCCCCCTCAAAAGGCGGACCCTCGCATCCTCCAAGCAGCGGTAGGCGCGCTAATTGAGAGAGGAAAATAATGGAAAATTCTTGGCTTTCAGTATTGAAGACAAAAAGAATCTCTGTGGTGGTGCCTGTCTATAACGAAGGTTTTCGCATCCGCAAAAACTTGAACGCGCTTCTCCAAGAAATTCACGGATTTTTTAATGAGTACGAAGTTTTAGTCGTGAGTGACGGCAGCACCGATGTCACGAATCGGATTTTGGAGTCGATGGCCTCAGAGCGTATCAAGCCAATTTTGTTGCCGGTAAACCGTGGTAAAGGATTTTCCCTTCGCAGCGCCTACGCTCAATGCAAGGGCGACTATATCTTGTTTATCGACGGAGATATGGACATTCATCCCCGGGAAGTAAGGATTTTTCTGGGTCTTCAAGCTCTCTACGACGCAGATATTGTGGTGGGATCAAAACGCCACCCACAGTCGACCCTTTACTATCCCCGAGCGCGCCGGATCTTGAGCTGGTGTTTTCAAATGTTAGTGCAGGCCACTTTCTCATTGCGAGTCACCGATACGCAAGTGGGCTTGAAATTAATGCGAGCGGAGCTGATTCGAAAAATTCTTCCCACTCTTCGAATTGATGGCTTTGGAGCGGACCTCGAGCTTCTCGCTAAGGCGCAAGCTGCGGGCTATAAAAATATCCTGGAAGCACCTGTCACGATCGATTACTTTGAGGGCCGAAAACGCCAAATCGTGAAAGATATTTTTCGTGTATTGCGAATGGGTGCGATCCTCCTCTTCGATTTGATCCAGATTAAGCAGGATATCGCTCGGGAGAAGAAGTGAAAGAGCGGATTTTAAAAGGCGCCCGAGCGCTGGGATATATTTCTCTTCTCTACTTTTTGTGGGGATTTCGCGCGGACTTTTATTCTTTTCGTCATTTATCGCCCGCCGCTCTAGTGCTCTTGGTATGTAGCGCGCTTTCTTATCTGCTATATACAGCCTGGCTACAAGTGATAGGCGGCATCTTAGGCACGGAAAAAAACATTGCAGAGATGAGCGCTCACTCTGCCCTTTTGGAGCAAGCGCTTCCGAAAGGAGGCTTGGCCGTCAAGCTCGGATATTTCACGGTAGGAGCGGAGAATCGCCTGCATCCCATCTTGCTGCTGGGCTATCCCGTGGTTTGGAATCTAGTATTTTCGCTATACTTGGCCTTAACTGCATTTCCTCTCCCTCCTATTTTCCTTTGGCTAAGTCCGGCGCTTTTTCTAGCACCGAGCGCGTATTTGATCGTGTGTGAAGCGCTCGGTCTCAAAGTGAAAACATGGGCTTGGACAGGAGCTCTCCTCACGTTTTTGAATTTTGCGCTTGGGACTTTTGCCTTTGCCTTGGCTGTGCACTTTCTTTTGCCGGAAAGCGCGTTGAAAGAGGCGTTGGGTCTTCACGCTATGTCCGTGGCTCTTTCTTTCGGAGGTATTTTTTCTTCTATCCCCGGAGCTCGGGAAGCGCTTCTGGTGCTATCAGCCCGCTTGACCCAAGGGCCCGCAGGACCCATTTTTCTAGCGACACTCCTACTTCGTCTATGCGACGCGATCGCGCTCGGTACTATCGCGATTTATTTTTCATTGCGTCGACGCTAACACATTCCGCGAACGGCTTTGCCGTCCAGGGCCCAGGCATTTCGCATAGGTCAGCACCACGAGGAGAGGCTTGGAATCGTTGGCAAAGGCTTTTGTCTTGATTCAAATTGTAAATCCAACGCACGCCCAAGCACTTCAGATCATTCGCTCCCAAATTCTGAACGAAGCTCGAGGAAAATTCCTCGTATCTGCTCCGATTGACGATATGGCAGTCTGTATGCGCAAGAGCGAAACTTAACCAGTAGAACTGCTCTCCTCTTTGATTGAGCGAAATATAAGGCAAAGCAAGAATAGTTCCGCAACCGGAGGCATCCAATGCGCTCGGGATTTGCGATTTACCCACCACGGGAAGCGGGCTCGTAGGCATGATTTCCAGAATAAAAAGCGCAAGTAAAAAAAACTTTATGGACGCGCGCCACTTCTCCCAGTTTTGCTGAAGCCATTCGCCCACAAGGAGCAATAGGAAAAATAAAACGAAAGGGCCGAAACGATTAGCCACACGAAATTCGGGCAGGGCAAAGTGCAGAAGAGTGGCGGGAGAGAAAAAACGTGGGCCGAGCGAGCTCCAAAAACTCCATACTAACATCGCTAAAAATAAATGGGTTTCTCGGCGCCGAACCTTCGGGCTCTGCCAAACCGCGACCGGCAAAAGGAATAGTATGGTCCAACGAAGGCCATTTGCGTGCTCGTGAAAAAAACCGCCCTCATGGAGAAAGAAATGTCGCAGAGGATTCCAATCCGTAAGGGACAACAAATCTCCACTGAGATAATCGCCGGGAGAAGAAGAAAATATTTCCCAAAACTGCCAAGCTAGTCCCGGCGACGCGACGGAAGGAAGGGGCGATCCTGGAATGCTCTTCACGCCCAAAAAAGAATAAATCGTTAAACAAAGAGCAGGCACTAAAGAGAGAAGCAGTGGCTTCATTCGCTGGCGTAACGAGGCTCCTTCTACATACCAAACCAAAATGAATGGCGTGAGAAAAAAGAGGCAAAGCTGAGTGTATTGGGGAGCTGTTGCCACGAGAAAAAACCAAGCCGCGGCGTAGACCACAGCCCTAGGTTCGTTTTTTTTCAGTGTATCAAGACCTAGAAATAGCGCGAGGATCGGAAAAATCCCAACATACATGGGGTGAACTGTCGCCCGCGCGCGCAGAAACGGAGTGAGCGCAAAACAAAAGCTAAACGCAAGGCTCAGATCCGAAGGCCAGTTTCGGCGTCGAGCAAAAAGGAAAAATAGAAAGATATTGAGAAGAACAAGGAGGTGTACTTGAAAATTTTGAGCCTGTTCTAGAGGAAAAAGAGCGGCTCCGAGGAGCAAACTTCCGCGCTCAAACCAGCCTAAAATGATCGCAGTGCCTTCCGGCGCATTCAGGCGATCGGTTCTGATCACTGGCTTCAAAAGTGCGCTGGGATTATCTTTCGCCGTCTCGAGAAGTATGGACGCTTGCAAAGGAATGGTTAATGAATCACTTCCGGAACTCACGAGCAAATTTTGGTTCTTCGTGACGAGAAGCTCAGTCGCAGGGTAAAGAAAGAGCCAGGACGTCCAAAGTCCAACCGCCAAGATTAGAAAAAATATTTTTTTCTCCGTCTTGCCCACTATTCCGCTCCGAAAAAATAGAAATTCGTTTTTTCTATATAACTGCGTGTGTAATCGAGAAACTTATCGTGAACTTCGGTTGGCACTTGGTTTCGCGCAAAGACCTTGTTTAAAGAGGCCGACGCTCGTTGAGCCGGATCGCTGGCTTCTTCCAAATCCATGAGAAACGCGCCAAGCGGCCTACTTTCCAAATGTTGCTGAAACAAACTTGGACTGCGGCCGGAAAAAAACTCCATCACCATATAATCCGTATAAAAGGGCCGCCGAATCACGGCAATTTGCCAAAACACTGATTGTAGGAGGAAGAGGAGCACTCCAATCTGGACAAGATAAAAGGGACTGCGAGTGACTTGACGCCCCTCACGCGCAAGCCCCTGGAAGCTCCAAAGGGAGGGAAGAGACAGCGCGGGAAGAAAAAATAGAAAATACCTGGGACCATAACAAAACTCCCCGCGCCAGCCTGGGGATTTACATAGAATCAAAAAGGTGGGGAGGCTTAAAGCCAAAATGAATAACGAGTCTCGCGGGAATTTCTTGAAGAAATCTTTCACGTGAAAAATGGCAAGGATCAATAGCGGGAATTGAATCAGGATGCCCCACCGAGGCGAAAAAATCGCCTGATAATAACTCCAAAGCGGAGGGTCATCGAACTTTAGGTTTTCGGAAAGCGCTCCCTCATAACCAGTCTTGAAAATCGAGCCAAACTTGAAAAAATTATTCCAAGCCAACAAAAGGGCTAAGACCGCACAGAGGGAAGCGAGCACTAGATAAAATTGTTTTTCTCGCTTCTCCCACATTAAGAAACATAAGAAAGCAGGCACAAGAAATAAGTAAGACAATCGAGTGAAAACGAGAAGACTAAGAGCCAGCCACGCCACATAGAGACTTGTCTTCTTTTTTGTATTTCGCAAAAAAACTAAAGCTTCGAAAAGAAAAATATGAAATAGGACCAGCCCAAGAATTTCTGTATTTTGTGCCCGTAAATAATTCCAAACGAAAGTGCTGTAAACTCCCGCCAAAACAAAAATTGCGAGTGGCAGCCCGCGGCCGCCAAAAAGACCCCCAATGCGCCAAAGATAAAATACAAACACAAGAGCCATTAGGATTTGCCAAATATTTATCCAAAAAACGCTGATCAACTCATTTCCATGCAGGTCCGAGTGAAGAATTTTTTGCCAGGCGATAGGAACCGCAAAGAAAAGAGAATTCGTGAGCCCAAATTTTGAATAATACTTCCCGTCCCTTGGATTGAGAACTAAGCCAGTGGGAGCCACTTTTCCCTCACGAACCCTATTCAAATTTACAGGTAGGGCCTGGTCCTCCACCATGGAGATACTTTCTTGCCTGGCCACGAGAGGATCACCGGTATAGATCTCGTTTGGCATCGTGATAAAATTCACGGTACCCACGAATAAAAGGAGGAAGGCCAGCCACGGCCACTCTTGTTTTCCCATGGGGAAATTTTACCTACCTAAATGATTTGCGTCTACAATTCGTCTCATTTCGAGCCTAGAATGATGAGAATGGAATCTGCTCGAAATTTCAAAATCGCGATGCTTTTGGGAGCGTTCACCCTACTTTGCCATTGGTCCGCCTACCGAGTGGGCGCGGCCTATATGAACTCCGATTTTTCGGTCTACTACCTATTCTCAGACCATGTGGGCACATCGAATCCCTTTTTTTACTTCCAGTCTAACTACGGCGGCACCCTCCTAGGGCATTTGCGAGCCTTATTCGCGTCAATCATTTCGCCTTTCCTCAATAATCAAGAATTCCCCCGCTTCGAAGCCAACCAGATATTTACGTTTCTGTTCCTGCCTTCTCTCTTATCGATAGTCACTTACTTCTCCGCCCTCCGATTTGCGACGCGTTCGGGGGCTATTTTCGCAGCGCTGATAGTAGGAGCGGGAATTCAATACTGGATCCACCGAATGGGCAGCGACTTCTATTGGATCATTGTTTTTTTCGGTCTAGGCGGCTTGGCTCTGCGCACTCGGTACGAAAATCCATGCGTCGAAATGGATAAAAAGAAATTATTTCTTTTTTCGATAGCGGCAGGCCTTGCGCTCTATTCCTCGAAGCTCAATTTCGTTTTCGTGATTTGCTTCTTTTTTCCTATAACTAAAAAGTTTAACCGAAAAGAGCTCGTGCCTCGTTTAGGCCTCGTCTTAGCCGGTCTAAGTCTGGGCCTAGTCCCAGATCTTTTTTTTCGGTCCTCTTCTCCCAATACCCTAGAAACCACCTATTCCCTGCAGAGCTTTTCCGCCATACTCGACACATTGATGCATAGGATCCCCCTGGCCATCCGAGAATTATGCACAGGATATCCACACCTACTTGTGCACAAAGGCGGCGAGAAATATTTTTCTTACGCGCTTTTTTTCTTCGGTTTTCTCGCCACGCTGAGAAATTTACGAAAACGCCCGCCATTCATAGCTCCCCTCCTAGGCAGCGCAGCGCTCACGATTCTTTATTGTGCTCTCTTTCGCACCTACGACGTAGCGCCTAGCCGTTATCTTTTTCCTCTTCTGCCCTTCTTTGCTATTTCGTTAGCATTGGCTTGGGATTCTGCCCGGCAAAAAGAGAAATGGATTTTGCTCGTCGTGGCTGTGGGCCACTTGTCCTTCCACCTACAAGATCGTTACCAATCCTATTTTCACTACGCTCCCACAAAGGACTCCTTAACCGATGCCGTTCGCGTATTCCGGCAGGTGGATGGTCTCAAGGTTGTGCTGTCCGACGATTATTGGGCCTCCAACACTTACACGGCCCTTAGCCAAGGTCAGCCGTTTTTTGTCTCGACCGGAACACGATTCGGCCCGGAAGAAGGGTTTCTCTTGTCGGATACAGAAACGAAGGTCGGCCTCCTACTCTCGCATCCGCTTTCTGTTTCGTCGGTGCAAAGAGGAGGCCGCGACTGTGCGGTTAGTCCTCTCGGAAAAGGGGAAAAGTACTATTACCTGGCGAACTGCGGGAGGAGTGATTGAAGGTAAAAATCACCGACCGAATTTTTTATTTTGTATTAGCCGCGGCTTTACTCGTCATCTACGGGCAACATGTGTGGCAAGGTCAGATCCTTAATCGCGACGATACATGGCTCCTGGATCCGCTTTTTTCCATCAAGAGCATAAAAGAATTCATCTACTATCTTTTTTCCTCTAAAAATCCTGATCTTCAACCTGTGCGCGACTTATCACTAATGGTTGACGTCGTGATTTTCAAATTTACAGGGCTCTATTCCTTTCATCTGCAGAATGTTCTTTTATGGTCGGCTTCCTGTCTTTTCGTGCGCAAAATTTTTCGCCGGTTTACTTCGAATGCGAATACTTGGGCTCTTTTCTTTGCCGTCCATCCCATCGTGACAATGAATGTGTCGTGGATTTCCGCGCGCAAGCATATTTTGGCGTTTCTATTCATCGCTTGGGCTACGGATGCCTTTCTTGCTTGGAATAAAAATCCAAAGAAAAAATATGTTTTTGAAATGTTCGGGGGATATTTCTTGTCCCTGTTCGCGCAGCCCGTGGCCATATTTTGGCCTCTTTGGTGCCTGTTCTATGTACGAAAGTGGAGAATTGAATTTATTCCCTTCCTCGGCTTGATGGTTTTCACGCTATGGGCGAACTACTGTCACTACGCGGCTGTATATGGGCCCAGTGAGCAGTTAGAGGCCATTGGTCCATTTGCTATCAATTCTCCCGGAGATATCCTTCTCGCACTAGGGCGCTATACCTGGAATATTTTTTTTCCCTGGAAATACACAGTCACCTACGCCCGAGAGTCGTGGGAAAATATCGTAGGACTCGGTTTACTTCCTCTTATCACGTTATATTTCACTCGTAGGCTGGGAGCAAAAAAAGTAATCACGTGGATTTCCTTGGCGGCAGTCACGCTTTTTCTTCCCGTCACAAAAATTTATCTGATTTTTGTCTCCGATACCTATGCTCTGATCCCGCTCCTTGCTGTGATGATATTGGCGCTGGAGGCAGTGGACGCAAATCTCGAGCGTTGGCCGCAATTAGCTTTTGTGCTTCTCTTGGCTTTTACTGCGATTTCGGTTCGAGAATCTGCCCAGTGGAAATCGGATTTTCGTCTCTGGCAAAGAAATTATTCACGAGAGCCCGATTGCCGTTCGTCTCTCAATTACGCCTTTAGTTCTCTCCAGGTGGAAGAGATCCAAGAATTCTTAGGCGCGATGAAATTTCATATCGCCCGAGGCTGCCTAGAGCAAGTGTCGGGTTCGCTTCTGCCTCTAGCCGTCTACTACGACGACTCATTAACCCCCGAGACACGCATTCGAGACCTCAAAATCCAAAGGCAAAACAAGGATCTCAGCGCCTTGCTCGCGGCAGCCCTATTGGCGAAAACAGGAAGCAAGGAAGACTCCCAAAAAATATTAATCGCCAGCTACGCGAATAATCCGCGGATCTTCGAAAAATTGGCTGCGGTAGAAATTTGGCCTCTCAAAATTCTCTCCGAGAAGATTTGCGCGGACGCTGCCACGCCTGTATGCGAAAGCTTGAGAGCCAAGCTAGCTGCGACGGAGCTGCTTCCGCACCGAAGATAAAATCCGCTCGCTCGCGCGAAAATCAAGAGGCACTTTTCTCTTACGCACTTTTTCCAAGGCGTGAGAAGAGAAAAATAACGCTCGAGCCACTTTTAAGATTGAAGATTTTTTGGTGCCGACAAGGAAATTCTTTTTCGCCTTCACGAGACGAGTCCATTCCGTTTCCTCACGCAAGATCAAGCAAGGGCAATTATAGACAGCCGCTTCTTCTTGGATGCCCCCCGAATCACTTAAAATGAATTTTGCCTGTGACAATAGAGAAAGAAAATCACGCTGACCAAGCGGCTCTACCACACGTATTTTTTTCGACAATTTGATCCGTGCTCGCGACAAGGCTTTACGGCTCCGTGGGTGCATAGGAAAAATCACAGTCACGTCTTTCGCCAATTCTTCGATCGCCGCTGCTAGCTCGCGTAAAGTCGGAAGATGATCCGTATTCTCCGCGCGGTGAAAGGTAACCAGCACAAAATTTCCGGGCTTTACGTTAAAGCGGCGTAATCTCTTCTCGGATAGCATGGGTTTAAGCCGCTGTGCCGATTCCAGGCTGGTGCTGCCCGTGAGTATAGATTTTTTTCCCAGTCCTTCTCGCCGCAAATTTTCAAGCGCCACGCGGTCCGCAGCGCAAAGTGCTTCTGCGATGTGATCAATCACAATACGATTAATTTCTTCCGGCGCGTTCCGATTGAAAGACCGGCAGCCCGCTTCCACATGCAGTACCGGAATTTTCAGCTTAGCCGCTGCGAGAGCACCTGCCAGTGCGGAATTGGTGTCTCCCTGCACGATCACTAGGCGTGGCTTCAGCCGCATCAGCTCTTTTTCAAGCTTTTCGAGCATCGATCCCGTTTGTTTTCCTTGCGAGCCCTTACCAACAGTCAAAAATCGATCGGGCCGGCGCAAACCAAGCTCCTTGAAAAAACTCGCACTCATATTCCGATCATAATGTTGGCCCGTGAAAATCACTTTGTGGCGGTAGAGCTTATCGAGCTTGGGCAGAAGAGGAGATAGCTTCGTGATTTCGGGGCGAGTGCCGAGGATAGTGACAATCAAAAGGTAGATCCCCATCTTTTTCGGACGGTCATCCGAAGTAAACCACAGTGAGCCCAGATCGTATGCAAAAGCTTCATCTTGGACGTGCCATAACGACGAACGCGAAGAGTGGTCGGCACCTCGCGCACATCCACTCCCAATAGAATTGCCTGGATCATCATTTCCGCCACCGCGCTAAAATCATTTCTCTCGGAGCGAATCCTTGGATAGAGCGTGCGCGGAAACGCCCTGACCATCGCCGTATAAGTGAAAACCGAAGACATTAGATTGATCTGATAGAGCCAAGATAATGTGCGACTCAAAAAAAGGCGATAGGGAGGCACTCCCTCCACTTTTCCCAAATAATGATAGGGAGAAGCAGTAGACAACCCAGCCCCCTCTTCGAGCTGCCTCACAAGAGAAAAAACAATCTCCGGCGAATACGTACAGTCACTGTCGAGGAATACCAACCAATCACACTTTGCGCTCTCTGCGCCAGTGCGGATAGCAGCACCCAAATTTCGATTTTTTTCGTGGCGGAGGATACGAGCTGAAGGAAATGCTTTTTGTAGACGAGCATAAGTATCATCCGTGCTGCCGTCGTCTATAAGAATTAGCTCAAAGCCGCCTCGCTCAGTGAGCTTCGCTTGAACAGGACTCAATTTCTCAGCGAGTTGAGCTATCCCCTCCGCCTCGTTATACAACGGAATAATGAGACTCACCGAAGCGGTCATGACAAAGTCGCAGCCACGAATCGCTCCGCGAAACGGCGCGCATGCACCAACACAGGCGGCAATAAATTTTGTTTGCAGCAGTCTGCGATCAACTCTGCCTTATCTGCGTCCATCGGCAGATTCGATGCCCCGCAAGCGCAAACCAAGTGACGGATCTCGCCTGGATTTCCCGTCACCAAATGAAAAGAAGGCACGTCCCGGGTCACGATCGTGCCCGCCCCAATCATCGCAAACGGACCAATCTCGATCCCGCAGATAATCACAGCGCCCGCCCCAATCGACATCCCAATCCCAAGCTTCGTCTTCTCAAGCTTCCAAGACTTCGATCCAACACGCGGCCTCAAATCGTTCGTGAAAGTCACGTGCGGACCAATGAAGCACCAAGGTGAAACCTCAACGCCCGCATAAATACTCACGCCATTTTGCACGCGCGTGCCCTGGCCGAGAGTCACTCCAGCGTCGACAAAAACATCCCGACCGATCGAGACATTTTCCTCGAGCGTGGCCTGAGAGCGGACATGGGAAAAGTGCCAAACCTTCGCGCTAGGATGAATCTGCGCGCCAGCATCAATCACGGCAGTAGGGTGAATATTCTCGGGCATAAAAAATTCTAACTGTAAAAACAGCTATTTGGCTCTTAAAAACCGCGGCGCCGCGGGACTGGGCGCGTTATAAATCGTCGTTCGGTGCTTAGGAGAGAACTTTCGCCGAGTTTCCCCAATCTCTCTTGACCCAGCAAAGGGCTCTAGATTAGTTTGCCCAAAGGTTCGGGGCGTGGCGCAGCCTGGCTAGCGCACTTGCATGGGGTGCAAGGGGTCGTGGGTTCGAATCCCGCCGCCCCGACCAATTTTCGTAAGGTTTTTTTCGTCTGTAGTCAAAAAAGTCAAACGCGTTAAGTAGTTAGAATCACAATCAGAGGCAGTTTTCGAAGGGCCTCAGATTTCCTAATATTTCAGCATATTTCAAAGTTGGGTGGAGTTTGGGTGCAACGTGGGTGCAACCGCTTGAGCGGTGTGAACCCACAAACCCTCAAGGGTCGGATCGCATTTTCAAATGCGATCAACGTCGCTCTATCTTTGCATCACTTCTCATTTTCCATTCGCAGCACTTCGGTTTCGGAAAGCAGCACAACCAAAAACAAATGGGAGCTGTTTATGAAAGAGAAAGTGATCAAATCCGGTGGAAAAAAGAACGCAAGTTACTGCTCTGTGCGCATTCGCGCGATGGCAAAGGAGCGAGCGAAAGCGCTGCTCCTTGCTGCAAACAAAAAGAAAACTGGGCGCAAGGTAAAGTTCGACGAACTGATTGAACTAGCGCTCGGACTTGTCACAGATGAGCACATAAGAGTGCTCCAGGAGCGATCCTTAACGAATGAGGATCGGTTCGAAGAACTGCGGCAGAAATATCTTGAAACGCGAGGTCCTATCTCGAAAGAGGAGTGGCTTGGGTTTGCAATGAGTGCGGAGTTTGCGCAATTCATTGCAGTACATGGCACGCCTTTGCTGAGCGGCATTTCAATCGTTAGCTCTGTCGCTTAGGGAGATTCAGAAAATGAGAATACAAAAGACGGCTTATGCACTTTACGACCTCGCCCGTGAACTGCGAGCGATTTCGCACTTGTTCGAAAATCAAGACCCGAATGTGCCAAGTTTCCCTCGCGACATGGACGTAGTTTATGGCGGCCTCGCGAATATGTTCGAGCGATATTACCGCAGAGTTAAAAGATCAGCGGCTGCGCTTGAGCAAATTTGCATAGATAATGCTCGGGAACGAGAGGGTACCAAATAAAAGAAATTAGGCGGAGTGGTGACCCTCGTGGTCGCCACTCCGCTCGAATGGAAAAGGCTGCGTTCGGCTTTTCCCCGACGCAGCCTCTATTTCACGATTAGGTAGCGGTTAAAGACTCGAAAATGCGTAAACCTGGCCGTTTGCGGGCACGAATGAATATTCGCCACTCAACTCGAGATCACGTGCGAATGCGGCGTAATCGAAATACCGCCGCGCAAACTCCGGAACTTCGGCGAGCTGTCCTGTGGAATCAAGAAGATAGTCCGCAAATTCCTCTTTAGAGTCGTGCGCGCCCTGCCACTGCTCCAGGAATTTCTCTTCGAGTTCTTCGGTCTCGAAGTGGAGACCATCCTGTACGCTATACCAAAGGGAGAAAGCGTCGCCGTGGTCTTCGATAAGGGCAGCAATCTTGCTGACGCGCTCGATGCTCGGCCACTCGGTTAGTACAATTCCTCCGAATCCTTCGTAATCGTGGACCGCCCACTCCTCCGAGCCGCGTTCCGGCGAGGCTCCTAGCATCGCGGAAATCTCCGCGTGAATCTCTTCGGCGGTTTGGTTTGCATCAATCCATTTTCCGAAAAGGGTTCCCGCATTATAGGAAGCAAGGCAAGCAACGTAAATTCTGGTATTCATGGTCTTTTCTCCTCGATGTTTCCGGGAACTGGATTGCTCCCTAAAAAAACATTTTTTCCCCCGCACCATTCGCCCCCCGTAGGGGTGAGGGGGGAAAAATAAGGAGAATTCCGGCGCGTCTTGCTCGACCGCTTTTTAGGCCGAAGGCCGTTTCAGATGGGAGTGACAACGAAGTTGGCGCGAGCTCTGAAAAAAGCGGGCGAATTTGCAAGGCGTGACGGATTCGACCAAAAGAAAAACCAAGGGTGCATGGATGCGCCCTTGTCCGCTACTTAAAGGAAAAATCCCGCAAGTCGAAGACCTGCGGGATTCAAGAGAGAGTTATTAGGCTTGAGCGAGGGCCTGAGCCTTCGCGTTTTTGGATACCGCTTCAGCGTAGGCTTCGCGAGCTCGGCTCTTCATGGTCCGAATATCGTCCAGCGATACGACGGTTCCGTCCTTCTTCGTGTACGGAATATCGAGCAGGTGCTTAATGAGATTCACGCTGATGAATGCGGGTACGCCGCCTTTCGATACGATCAGGGTTTGCTTGTCTTGGGACAGCTTCACGATGGTGTTGTTTTGTTCTTTCATAAATTCCTCCGTTAGTTTGGGCTCCAACCATTTGGGGCCTTCACAAAGTGAATCAGGCCCCAATGGTGCAAGCCAGGGAGCGAAGGGCGGCAGATCCCGCGACGTAAGCGTACTCGCGGCGTCGGATGTGACAGGAACGAAGTGTATGGCGCAGCCGAGCGCAGGCGCGGATCAGAGCTGACGCCCGTAGCGACCGACAAACGGCAAAGGAGGAAGAAAGGACAAAATGGAGCCTTCGTGATTCTTGTGCTCCCAAGATTTTGCATCCGATCAAATCGAACGCGAACTCGACTCCAAGGCGAATTTCAAGCCCGGTCGATCTTCCACTTCAGACGAACGCTGATCGGTGGAAGTTTCGGTCCCTGAGCCGACCTCCTTCAGAAGCCTATCGGTTGCGTAGCAAAAGGAGGTCGTTCATGGACCAAAACTCAAACTACATCACGATCGAGATGAATCTTCGTCTTCAGATGAAGGATTATCGAATCGTGCTTGGCATGAAACGGACTTGGATTGTGGCCGCAATTGTTGGAGCGATTCAGCTAATTGCGTGGTGTCTCAAAGGTCATTCGTGACTTATACGGCCCACGGATGGGCCTTTTTTAAGCAACCTCAAATGATCCGAACCCTATGAGTTCAGACTCCGTGCCCGTTGTAATCTTCTCTTCCAGCGAGGCAATTAGCTTTTTCTCGCGGTCCCGCGAATCCCGCCCAATCTGAGCGAGCTCTTCGTCGATGCGAAGCTGCTTGTCTTTTAATTTCGAGATTTCCGCATTCAGTTCGCTTTGTGCTTTTAAAGGCAGCTTGCGCCGAGCTTTCTTTAGCTCCTCAATCTCTTTTTGCAAGTTCTCTTTCTCGTATCGCTTTTGTCTTTCCAAGTCTTCGAAGAGGTGCTCAATCTTTTCTAACTCCTCGTGATATAGCTCCTCGGTATTCGCGACAAGAGTTTGGCGACACTTGTCGAGCTCCGCAGCCAGGGCATCCGTGAAGAGCGCGCTGGCATCTGGATTCACAGTTCGCTCGACCAGACTACTGCTGATCGTTAGCAACTTGTGCGCTTGCTCCGCTTCCATAACTTGATTTCCGATTACGAAAATTGGTATCAAAGCATCGAAGGATTCAATTCCATTTATTCTGACTCGGTGTAATTTGAACGACCCGGATTTTCCAATGAACTGTTCGAGCAAAGTGATCTTATGCTTTCCAGTCATATTGAAACGGACGTGACCAGAAAACGACTTCTTCGGAAGAAGGGACTTAAATATCTCGTGGCCGGAGTGAATCAATTCACCCTCTTGGGGCGACTTTTTTATAAAACAGTAATCGACACCTGCCTTTAAGCTTGAATGCTCTTTTGTAAGGAGAAGGATACCCTCATTGTAACTGTACATTGACTGCGGAAGTGTCGAGAGAATGCAGTCGCGGACAATTGCCTGTTTCGCATCAATTGCTTCGCGTGCTTTTTGGTGAACGTCCTTAAGACGCTTCTGAACATCTTCATCGAACTCGTTGAGAAGTTTAGCCTTAGCAACACTCAGTCGCTCATCAACAAGGTCTCGATTCTTCTCCATCATTTCTGCAAACTTGCTGTCGATTTCAGTCGGAGTTCGACAGTTTAAGTAAATTCCGAGAATTTCTTTTTCAATGTCAGTGCCAGACTGGATTGCACCAAGCACTTCATCCGAAACTCCAAATGCGCCCTCGAAAAGATGAAACTTTTCGTTCAGCAGCTCCAGAACTCGCCGGTCTGCATGATTTCTCTTGTTAACGAAATTTACGACTACGACATCGAGTTTCTGTCCATAGCGATGACAACGACCAATGCGCTGTTCGATACGCTGAGGGTTCCAGGGCAAGTCATAATTGATTATCAAATTGCAAAACTGGAGATTAAGACCCTCGGCGCCCGCCTCTGTCGTAAGAAATACTTTTTTCTCCGTTCGAAATTCGTTCACGAGTCGACGCCTGCTTTCGGCATCTCCAACACTTCCATTGAATATTACAATGTCGCGGTCGAGGGTCATGCCCATTTGTTCGAGTACGTTAATAACGTACTGCTGAGTCGTTTTGAACTCAGTGAAGATCACTGCCTTCTCGGGCCAGCCTTCTTTCTTGGCTCGGCGAAACTGTTCGTCCAGAGCCTTCTTCAAAGCGTCTCCCTTTGTATTCTCGCGAATCTTCTTAGTCAGCCGGATGAACTCGAGAACCTGCCTTGCTTCGAGGAGAACGACTTCGTGATCTGGGGTAGTCTTCGCAAGATCGCCCGAGACGACTTCTTCGATGTCATCTTCGTCGTAATTCTCGGCTATCTCTTCGTCCAATTCGGAAAGGTCCTCCTCTTGAGCCGCGGCAATGCTCTCCTTAAGTCCATCAAAGGACTTGGGACGGACTTTCTTAAAAAGCAGTTTCTCGAAGTCCTCTAGCTCTTGTGATGAAGTACCTTTTTCCGTAGTCAGTTCTGATCTGATTTCCAATATGAGTTTGTCGAAGAGTTTCCGGTCGTCTAATGACACGGCATGAAGCACAAAGCGCTTGTAGATTCCAAGTAAGCTATTTTTCAGTGCAAACGACGAGCTGGCGAGGAGTTTACAATAAATCAATTTCAAGAGATGCGAAGCCATCGGGGGAATCCCGAGTATGTCATCCCTCGTGAGGTACGCTTCGAAGTCTTTTCTCAGCTGCTCCTCTTCATCTTCAGCACTGAACTCAAAAGTGACTGCGTTCCGCTTGGTGTATCGAATGAAGTCGCTGACATTCTTGCGTAGCTCGCGATGGAAAAACTTCTGCATCCTGTATTTGAGTTCCGCGAGGCGTTCTTCTCGCTCTTCTTCAGGGATTCGCAAGAATGTCTGCTGAAAGCTCTCCTGAGTTCCAAGAATCGAATCTTCAATAAATGATGTAAGCCCGTAGAGCTCCATGAGATTGTTTTGCATTGGGGTAGCTGTGAGAAGCAGCTTTCGAAATGGCCTAATGGATTCACGGATCAGCTTTGCCCGCTGGCTCTGCTTTTTGCCTGGACGCCAGACATTTCTCAATTTGTGGGCTTCATCAATCACGATGAGATCCCATGCGATCGACTTTACCTTATCAGCGTGTTTATTGAAGAAGTGCTCATTGGTTATGAGTATCTTATCCCTGGCGCTGAAAGGGTCCGTTCCTGATGCCTTATGGATTGCCCTCAGGGATTGTGTGTCTATGATCGAACTTTCGAGGCCGAAGAGGTTTTTCAACTCATCTTGCCATTGATGGCGAAGGGACTTTGGGGCAATCACGAGGACGGATCGTCTGCCCTCGGCCCAGAGTTGGCTTAAGATCAGTCCTGTTTCGATCGTTTTTCCCAAACCAACTTCGTCTGCGAGGATCACCCCACCGGCGAGGGGATTGCGGAAAGCAAAAGTAGCGGCTTCAATTTGGTGGGGATTAAGGTCGACTTTTGCTTCAATGATCGCTTGATCTGTTGATTCACGATCCCATTTGGGCTTTTTAAGTCCGAGCAAATTGACGTAGTAGAAGAGCTGAACCTCTGAAAGAAGATTAAAAGGCTCGGAGGTTTGTCTTGTAGAATTGTTGCTCATCGAACGTGCTCGCCTTTAGTTTTCCAGTTTCATGTTGAAAGTTTGAGGGCCTCGAAACCGCTTTCCGATATTGTGCGAGTTCAAAGGCTGCCAGACATTTCAAAGACTTATCGGCGCTAAGAACCCGGACCTAAATCGTACCTTTCTCGTCGAATCAATAGCGCGCCGCGACAAGGCGACATTGATCTTATGCCGCTTCAGAATTTGTCAGGCGGATTGCTTTGACGCTCCTGGCCGCTCTATGCCATGTGCTACACACGGTTGCGTTTGTAATACGAGGTAGCACAAGTGAGCACAGTTACACGGACAGTCCGCTTCAAACCCGAGGACATCAAAGCGATAGAACGCTTCTTGGAAGCAAACCCGCTGTTTGATTTCTCGTCGCTAGCGCGCACTGCGATCTTAAGTTTTATGAACGATCCCAAAATAACAATTAAGCCGATCCGATCAAAGAACCTGCACAAGCGGAAAGTGAGTGAGCATGAGTCAACTATTTGAAGCAAACGACCTTGCTGGCAATGTAATTCCCTTTCCGGGAGTGCTTGCGAAGCAGCCTGTAGTTCCGCCGAAAGCAAAGCGGGCGTCGACAAAGAAAATTCAAGACCTCGATACGCGAAAGTTCAAGGGACCGCTGTCCTCTGACCTTTGGACAAAGGCAAATTCGGTACAGAGCGGCTACGAAGATACTTTCGATTACGCGATGTACGATCGTTTGTTTGAGCGATTCAAGGAATCTCAGCCTCGTGGGGGCGTTGTTTTTAAAAGCACGTTCAAACTGACAGAGGCCGAAGATTGCAGAAGTTGTTTCCACAGGTTTGAGCTGGATACTTACGGGCGAGGCTGTGTCCATAACTGCGCGTACTGCTATGCAAAAGCATATTTGCATCAGCACAAGTTCTGGAATGAGCCAATGCCTTTTCCTGTCGACATCGCCGATATTCGCAAGACTCTCGCAACCATTTTTGAGACTGATCGCCCGCACAAACTGCGAGGTGTGATCGGACGAAGGATTCCTCTGCGAATTGGTTCGATGTCGGATTCGTTCATGTGGATGGACAAAAAGTATCGCGTTACTTACGAGCTGTTGAAGCTTTTGAAATACTATCGTTACCCATATCTCGTATTCACGCGGTCTGATCTTGTGGCCGATGACGAATACATGGCGGTGCTTGATCCGAAGCTCGCAAGTATTCAAATGTCGATCTCCAGTACGAATGAACAGCTTACCAGGCTCATCGAGCCGGGTGCGCCTTCACCAAAACGAAGGCTTGAAGCACTTCAAAAGCTCCAGAACAACGGATTCTGGACCACTGTTCGAATCAATCCTCTGTTTCCCATCTATCCTGACGGGTATTTTACTGATCCAAATTTTGACAAGACTCGTAACATCAAGCCGTTTCCGTACTTCTCTTGGGACATGATCGAGACAATTGCGCAACATCAGATTCCGACAGTGCTTGTGGGCGTAGCCAGACTCTACCTCCACAACATCCGTTTTTTGAATAAGGCACTTGGTTATGACATTCGAGAACACTTCTTGGTGGACACCAAGATGGAAAGAGCAGCATTGCATTTCTCTCCGGCTGAAACTGCTTATTACTACAAAAAGATTCACGAGCTTTGCCAGCAACATAAGCTGAGATTTTCAACTTGTTACATAGGCAATGATCCCAGCGGCAAGAGCTTCAAAGACTTTCAGAATCTTTGGTCAAACAAGAAGGACTGCTGCGATGCTAAAGGGAATGTTCCGGGCATCACGAAAACTTGTGCTGACCTCATCGTAAAACCTGCGCCTGTGGTCGAACGTGAAATCCAAATCTGATTTTTCAACATCTCTACCCGGAGTCAATGTTCAGTGGCCCTGGAGCCAGTTGCTTATCTCGGGGCAAAAGTCCGTTGAAACCCGGAAGTATCCGTTACCGAAGAAGTACCTGAATCAGTGGCTAGCGGTGATCGAAACACAGAACACAGAGCGCCGAGATACGCGTGTTGTCGGGCTTGTGAGGTTCGAAAAGTGTTTTAGATACGAAACTGCTGAAAAATGGGCGCGTGACGTTGCGAAGCATCGGGTGAAAAAGGGAGACCCCAATTTCGCCTACCGAGAGGGTGAGCCCAAATGGGGTTGGAAGGTTAGCGGGTACCTAAAATTGGACGAGGCTCTCGCACCACCCGAAACGCGCGGAATTGTTTACGCGCGTGCGTGTCCTATTCCATCGAAGATTGCAAAGACGTTATCCAACGTCCTCTAGTGCCTCTGCCTCTTTCATGCCGATGTAACCGGACCAAGTGCGATTCCCATACTCAGTTGCGAGGAAATCCTTGTGGTCTTGGAGGCCAAGGCACTCGAGCAGAATTGCGTCGCTCAAAAGTACAGCAGCACGATTAGAGCTATCTTCCATTAGGATTTCTCCCAAGCACTCCAGAGCTACAGAAGGAGTGGAGAGTATTTCTTTGGGAAGAGTGACGTCCATCGGACTGGCAGTCTTTCTTTTGTGTATTTCAGACAGGAGTTTCTTCGTCTCCGACAAAATAGACTTTCTTGTCGACGACAACAAATCCTTCTCCTTTTCCAAGGAGCGGATCAGTGACTTCGGGAGAGGCATTTTCTCAATATGGTAGTTATCAAAACGCATGGTTCGAATAGCCTTCGAATAGCAGAAGCGATACATGTACCAGGACATTATCCAGCTATTGAATAGCAGACAGGTGATCGCACCTTTTCCCTTCAAGAGTTGGTTCTTCGGGAGAAAGTAACTAATGTTGTCCAGGCCGATCGCATCTTTACCTGCGCACGATGCCATGAGAATAATCTGTCCAACTGGCTTCGTTACGTGAGCGACAATATTTTGAATAACTCCGACGTGCTCTTTAATCCAGGGATTGCCGGCCAGCAGAGTTTGCGCCTCCTGCGTGGGAATATGATCTGCAATCTCGGTCAGACCAAACTTCTTGATGCTCTTGCAACGAAGCACTGGGAACTTAGCTCCGCGCTGAAGCCTACCTTGAATCAGAAATCCACGCTTCACTTGAAGATGGTCGCTAGAAATCTCGGAGTTAGCTCTGATAAGTGCTCCGACTTTCAATTCATCCCTTGAGTAACCCGCAAAGAAGATTCCAGCTTTGTCGTACTCCGATTTGGAGATTGAGTCCGTCGCGACTACCGCGTCGTCTTTGACAATTGCCGTATGGACTTTGGATGACGAATTTTTCAGATCTAGAACAACAAAAATCTCCTCGAGCTTTACATCTTTGAAAGCTTCGGAGACATCTCCTGTTTCTTCTAAATATGGTAAGACCTCTTGGCGGGCTCTGGTCCAAGTGGAGCTGTAATACAAGGACTTTGGAAGCACAAATCCCACTCGGCCAGATTTGGCGGCAATTTCCATGGCCCGCAGACAGAAGAGATAAGCAGTATTCAGATTGTCAGCGACTTGTTCTTTATACTTCAATTTGAACATCTTTTTCGTGTCAGCCGATAGTTCAGCATTGAAGGGCGGGTTGCCAACGAGACCGGAAAACCCGCCTCCTTTAAAGATGGCAGGAAAAACATCGGGCCAGTTGAACGACTTGGAATAGGCCGCATTCTTGTCAACGAGCGAATTTCCAAATTTTAGTTGGTCGTCAAGCGGCTCCAACTCATGCCCCCTGCGAACCGAATACATCCAAAGTGAAAACTTCGCGAGCTCGACTGCCAGCGGATTTATGTCGACGCCATGAATGCAGTTATGAAGTACCTGGTGTCTAATTTCTTCGGGATTGATGGTGGGGTCGTCCTCTTTCCTGTACAAAGCATCGAGGATCTTCTCTTCGAGAAATTTCACAGTCCCGATCAAGAAATGGCCCGAGCCCATAGCTGGGTCGCAGATTCGAAGATTGAGAATATCTTGGGCCTCTTTGCCATCGCATAGAGGTCCAACCACTTTGCTGACGAGATAATCCACAATGTAGCTTGGAGTGTAATAGGAGCCTGTGCTCTTGCGCTCTCCGGTACCGTTTTCCAGATAAAGTTCCGCTTTTTCAATCACCGAAGCTTTGAGTTTAGTTCGCTTCTTTTCCGGCAAATCCTTCCAGGCAACAATTTTACCTGCGTCATCGGCGAGCTTTTCCTTCGCCTCCACGAGTTTGTATTCGAGGAGTCCTTCGAATAGCGAGCCCAGGTGATCTGGAGAGAGACGTTTGTAGTCAATGAACTTGAGATCGTCACTCTCGTCGTATGCACAAGCGAGTTCAACAATGGCGGGATTGAGTATCGAGTCAGGAATAGAGCGCTTCTTATAGTAGTCTTTCGCGCGCGAGAAAATTTCCGATCCAAGATTGACGACACCGATTGATTTGTCGCCTTTCTCGAGAAGTGCCATGAGCTGGGAAATGTGTTGATAGGATTTCGTCTGCGCAGACCAATTGCGCCCGATTTCAAAGTCGTGTTTCAAATCAATAGCAAGGGTTCTAAGCGATGCAGGGAAATAGTCTGATAGATCATTTACCTCGAAGATCCCTTTCGCCTCGGCGTTGAGAATGAAGATGAGTCTAAAAAGGTAGTAGAGGCTATGCTGATAGACTTCATTCAGTTCTTGTTCACCAAGGGAAGGATACTGAGTTGCAAATCCGCGGCAAATACTCTGAGTAATTCTGAAGGCGCGTTCCTTCAATTGAGTCTCGACGGAACGGGCATACTGCTCTCCGCCTTTGTATACGACGTCCAAGAAGGACTGAGCATTGGATCCCTTTTTTAAGAAAGCTTCTTTCCTAAAGAAGTTGAAGAAATATTTAAAGCGCTCATCATCACGGCTAGCGAGTGCTTTTCTGATATTGATTTCGTAGTATGTAGAGAACTTCGATTCCGAGTTTAGAGAGTATAGCCGCCAGTATTCGCCATCGGTTAGGATTCCCCAGGTTTGGCCGGTATCTTCCATATAGCGAATAATCTGGTAGCTCGGATTGTTGTTAGTGCGGCCAATTCCATCGAGATTGATACCCATTGCCTTGGCGTCTGCAACCGCAAGAGCATGTTTGAAGTATGCGGCGTCCGTGGTAGCCGACTTAGCTTTGATATAGGATTTGTCATCTGCAAACAGGGAGTAGTCAGGGATTTGCGTCTTGCCTCGTTTTTGAAGGCGGTCCTGAACTTCGTATGTCCATCCGAGACGCTTGAGAATAGGTCGAATCCATTTATCTTCTAGCTGAGCTTCATTTTGGTCTTTGAGGATGTCTTTCATCTCTGACCAAGTAGAAAGCATCCATTCGTAACATTCTGAAAAGGCAGGGAGAGGTTCGGTCTCCCAATGCTCCAAGATAAATGAATCGTGTTTCTCTTCCGGAAGCCGAAAGCGAAGATAGTTTTCTGAGAAAAGCCCATTGTTGTTGAAGTATAGACTGGTGCCGTCCGGCCGGGTCTCTGCCTTCTTGGGAGCATCTTGTTTCGGACTAAATTTTGCGGAATAGGCAGTCATATGTGTTCCCTCACGCAGCCGAAGCATCAGTGCTGTTGTTCTTCGTGAACTTTTCGAAAGTCTTGCGGGCTTTCGACTGAGAATTTCCGGGAACTAAGGCGACGCTTTTTGCGCAAGCGATGTGCTTTACTTCCTCGTGGATAAGGAATTTTACGAATCGACCTTCGATAGACTTGGTCTTGCCAGAGTCGGAAAAGACTGAAGCATTGAAGTAGAACTCATTCCCTTTTGCATCTACGATGACGCCCTCTTTGTCGCGGGCATCCCACCAAAGCACTTTTCCGATTAGTCGCATCTGCCCCTCCGTGGAGCTCAAGGTTGAGTGATGAATGCCTATCGGTGGATGGTGGAAACTCTTAAGGCCCTAGAATGATTTGGGTTCCAGGTACGAGATCGACTCGAGTCGACAATTCCTACGGCAGTAGGAAATTCCATTACTTAGAACGGCTAGTCCGACTTTCGGACATACCCCATTGCCGGTTCCGTGATTTGAATTCTCGATCTGACGAAGGTCTTCAACGCGGAGGAAGGTAGACCGGCTCTTTGGTCTTGCACGATAGAGTTGGTCGAGAAATCGAGTTCAGGATGATGGCTAGATACCCGACAAGCACTTGGATTCTTTATTGGTTCCGGAGGTTCTATGTCGGTTCGATTCCTAACGAAGTCGCGATTTAAGGTGGGCTACGAATGCCCAACGAAGCTTCAGTATCTCGACAACAAGTCATACGGAAACACGAACGTAGACAATTCTTTTCTCGAAGCTCTGGCCGAGGGTGGCTTTCAGGTTGGCGAACTTGCCAAGATTTATCACCCAGGAGGAATTGAGATCACCGAAACGGACAAGGATGTCGCTGCTGCGAAGACGGTCGAACTTCTGCAACGGCATGAGGTCACCATTTATGAGGCCGCCATCAAGTTCGAGAATCTGTTTATCAAGGCAGACGTGCTCGTGAAGAGGGGCGACTCTGTAGAGCTAATCGAAGTCAAAGCGAAGAGCTTCGATCCCCGCGAAGAAAATCCTTTCTACAATAAGACGAGTCTCAAGACTGGAAGTCCGAAACTAAATTCTTCTTGGGAGCCGTACATAGTCGATATCGCGTTTCAAACCCACGTTTTCAAGTGTGCCTTCCCAAATTTGAGAGTCTCAGCGTACCTAATGCTTGCAGACAAATCTGCGGTCGCAACCGTCGATGGAATCAATCAAAGATTTCTTATCAGTAAAACGGAGAAAGATCGGCCGCAGGTAACCGTTGCTCCAGGAACCTCTCTGGAAACAGTTGGCGCGCCCCTGCTCACAAAAGTTGATGTGAATAGCGAAATCAAAGTTGTGTGGGAGATGACATTTGAGAATGCGGGATCATTCAACGACATGGTCAACCTGCTTTCTCGCATTTGCGCTGGGAAAGTCACTCACAAGTCGGCGATCGGCTCACATTGCAAGAGCTGCGAGTTCAAAATCGGTGCGGAGATCAAGGCAGCAGGCAAAAAGAGTGGATTTGAAGAGTGTTGGTCTGAATCGGCGAAGAAGTTCAGTTTCAGCTTTGATCAGCCGCTCGTCTTTGACATTTGGAATTTCCGAAAATCGCAGGCAATGATTGAAGCTGGCGTGTTTCTCATGGAGAAAGTGGAAGAAGAAGACATTTCTCCCTTGAGTCGACCGAATGAGCCCGGCCTCTCAAGCTCTGAGCGCCAATGGCTTCAAGTAGAGAAAGTCAAATCCGCAGATAAGACTCCTTACTTCGATCGCGAAGGTCTTGCCGAGGAGATGTCATCGTGGCGCCACCCACTTCATTTCATTGACTTTGAAACCACGATGGCTGCGATCCCCTTTCACAAAGGAAGAAGACCTTACGAACAAATTGCGTTTCAGTTTTCGCATCACACCATTCAGTCAAACGGGACGATTGTTCATCAAACCGAGTACATCAACTACGAGCGTGGTGCATTTCCAAACTTCAAATTTGTGCGCGCACTGATGGCAGCGCTGTCTCAGGATTCTGGAACCATCTTTAGATACGCCACCCATGAGAATACGGTGCTTTGCCAGATCAGGGAGCAGTTACTAAATTCTGACGAACCCGATCGCGATGAGTTGGTCAAGTTCATCGAGACGATCACCAATCCGCCGTCCGATGGCGCGAAACCCTGGAGCGGAATTCGAAATATGGTGGACATGTGCGAACTTGTAAAAAAATATTTCTACCATCCATCGACAAAGGGCTCCAACTCGATCAAGAAAGTTTTGCCCGCGATTTTGAATGAATCAGGGCACTTAAAGTCAAAATACTCGAAGCCCATCTACGGAAATGCTTCCGGCATTGCCAGTAAGAACTTCGAGAATTTCGTCTGGATTGAGCTGGATTCGTTAGGGAATGTTGTTGATCCCTACAAGCGCCTGCCTCCAGTTTTCTCAGACCTCGATTTGGAAACAATGGATTCATTGATAACAGACGGCAGCATCGCCGACGGTGGAGCCGCGATGACGGCTTATGCACGAATGCAATTCACTGAGATGAGTAACGTTGAATCGGCTGCCGTGGCTAAGGCCCTCCTGAAATACTGCGAGCTCGATACATTGGCGATGGTGATGATTTTCGAATACTGGAAATCAGAAATGAATTCTGCCGCCTCCACTCAGCGAAAACCATTAGCAAAAGGAGACCGAGCATGTCTGCCTCGGAAAAAGTCAAAAAAGCCACCGAAGACGGCGTAAGAGAATTTGTCTCTGGGTTAAGCAAGGATGAGCAGAAGCTTTTTTTGGTATGGTCTGAAAAGGCCGTCGCAATTCGCGAGAATTCGAAATTGAGTTCATTCGAGAAAGTCCGCTCTTTGAGCAAAATTGAAAATGGCGAAGTTGCGAGACTCATTCTGCTAAAGTGTCTTGAAGTTCTAAGAAACAAAGTTTGGACAAACCAGAGCTGGGCACGAAGGCTCGGATTTGCAGGTATAGCGACGGGTTTGACGTTTGGTGGTGCATCTGTAGGAATTGCGACGATGGGCGCGGGAATGGGCGTGCCGCTAGTCATGATGACAGCAGCCGGAGGCGTGATTCTTGGCGCTGCTATTGATGAGATGAAGAGAGAACTGAAAGGCAAGAATTCAGATGGGAAAAAGTGAAGGCAAAGCACAAAGCAAAAAGGCCGAAGTGGGCGCGAGAAACAAAATTTCTACGGGGCTCTCCGGAGTCGCTGGTGAATACTTTGTCGCTGCGGAGCTGAGTCGCCTGGGTTATCTCGCCTCGATAACGATGAGAAATGCGAAAGGCGTTGATATTCTTGTTACCAATAACAACGCAACAAACACTGCTGCCATCCAAGTAAAGACCAGACAGGATTCCGTAAGGGACTGGGTCTTATCTGATAAATGTGAGCTTCAAACTTCCGAACACTTTTTCTACGTTTTTGTCAGCTTGGGTGGGGCACAAGGTGTTCCTACCTTTCACGTTGTTCCGAGCAAGATTGTAGCTACGCAAATACGTGAGAGTCACCAGGCGTGGCTCAAGGGAAAGCCACTTCGAGGCACGACTCGCAAGGACAGCAGCGTGAGAAAGTTCGTAGATTTGGAAGGAAAATTTCTGAACAGATGGGATTTGTTGGGCCTCGGCTAGACAACGCCCTAATAGCGTCGATGCGATGGCTGGCTTCTGTTTCGAAACTGAAGGCCGAGCAAGGGGTCGCGTTGCGACCGTTCTCCTTTCCAGCACAGTGGGATCCGAAGCTTGGAATTCACGTGACTTGAAGTCGCGGC
>JADMIO011418012.1_pt1 | contig 29235 bp, 17 predicted proteins | sample 8958161 | NCBI WGS metagenome assembly JADMIO01 (sample SAMN16585339, study PRJNA669376) | soil metagenome | isolation source: Crop rotation soil | place: USA: Cullars Rotation, Alabama | collected 2011 | reverse complement strand
CGCGACTTCAAGTCACGTGAATTCCAAGCTTCGGATCCCACTGTGCTGGAAAGGGCTGGCCAACCCGCTACGTTAGGTGGGTCACCGGGGTCCATGGTTGAGGCATAAAGTACTCCCCAAATAATTCTCCAACCATCGTATTGATCCGCCAATACTGATGAGTCCGGGAATACAAGGTTAAACTGTCGGCAAGTTCCAACCAGGTGGTCAATTGGGTTCTTGATATGGCATCCAATATTCAATGGATCGAAGAAATGTTCGCTCTTTAAAAGTGCACTCAATACTGGTACGATATCATAATTATTTAGCACTAAAAGGTCAGCAAGCGGAGAAATGATATCCGTTTCAACCTGCGAATCGATCACATAATAAATGAACCACCGGTACAGTTTCCGGCACAGGAATTTCGCTGTTTCATGCTGCAGAAATATCATATCAATGAGCTGGTCCGTTTCATTAGCGCCGTTCGCTCCGCTTTGCCCGCTAATAACTGCATTGTTATAAAAAGCAGAGAACTGCTTGTCGGTAGTATCATGCTTGCTCGAGTCGAAAGTGAAATTGATATTGGTCCGGTCGTCTTTCCATCCGGTTAGTACTCTTGCCGCCGCTTCCACATCGGCCTGGGTATATAACGAGTCAGGGCCTTTACCTACTGTAAAAAGTTCCTGCAACTCGCGGCCATAGTTTTCATTAGGTGCGTTCTTGGTATTGGTGTTGCCATTCAGGTAAACCAGCATAGCCGGATCGGTAGTAACCAATCTTGTAAGCGTTTTAAAATTGCCCAAGGCATTAGCTCGTAACATGGCGTGATGCTTGTAGATAAAACGTGCATCTCCAACAATAGAGGTTTGGGTAGCGAAGTGATTATGCCAGAAAAGGGTCATCTTTTCTGTAATCGAGCGGTCCTGGTTCAGCATCAGGCCTATCCACCAAAACTTAAAGCTGCCTTTCCTCCTGTTATTGGCGGTACCATTCGTGCCATAAGGTGCTGTCACCCAGGTTTGCCCTGCGGGCACATCTGGGTCAGTAAAATTTGAGTCGTTATAGGCATTCAAAGGAGGTGCTGGTGTTGGCGAAGCGGTGAGTAGTTCTGCGACTACCTGGTCCAAAGTCATTCCATTAAAATGGGTGAGGTCTGCTTTGGTTACGCCAAATAATGTTCTTCGGATAAGATGCGATAACTCTGCCTGCCCAAAAGTGCCGGTATATTGGTTGAGGCCAGTGCTTGACCTGCTGCTACCAAAATCGGGCAAGGTCTTATTGGCAAATTCGTTGACAGGCGGATTCTTAACTACCTTATCTCCATCCGCAGTAAGGCTTTCCGTTATTGCACCAAGAAATTCTGAGCGTTTAACTTGCTTCATACACAAAAGTTTTGAGGAAGGGAATAATTAGTTGACCCCAAAATAACGATAAAGTTTAATGGACGCGAAAATTTAACGCACAGGCCCGGAGGCTTCTTTTACGTTCCTTCTTTCAGAGGAGACTTTGCAAGGATTATAATTGAGAATACTCGAACGAAGGATAACCCTTCACCCCGTTATTATTATCGAATCCCAGGAAATGAAGCTTGTAGAACTGATTCTCGTCAGTCTTTATAAAGTAGGTGAAATAATCTTTGGCGGTATAGTGGCTGTTACCGGTATAAGTTTTCCAATCGTAGCCAACTGCATCGCGGTTAGTTTGCAGCTTGTTCACATTAAAATCGCTGATAGTAACCTTACTAAAATCCAGTGTTGAATCTACATACGCCTGAACCCGTGAAGGGTTAGTAAGCACACCTGTAACCTGGTAGGGCAGGTAATAGGGCTGGTAAAAAAGAATAGTATAGTGCGTAAAACAGAGGTCCCAGGTTGACTTATCCGGTTCGATGTTATCGAGAATAGTACCGGTGCTGGTTAAAGAAAGATACCTGTAATTCCTAGTAGCATCTTTCGGCACCAGGATGGTGGTGGAATCCGTCTGAGAAAAATCGGAGTAGGTAACAGAGTAAGAGTTTCCGTAAAAATTGTTGACTTTGAACTTTATAAATCCGTAAGGGTTACCAAGTTGGTCAACGCCCAGGTTGATAATATAAACTTTACCCGCAGAAACCGGCGGGTGCGAGGTGCTGACCCACCACTGGCCCAAAGCGCTCGAATCAACATTATAGGCGCCTGTTTCATAATGAAAGTTTCTTCCGGCAGTGTCGAGTATCGTTGTTCCGTTCAGGTCACTTCTGTTAGTTCTAACTGCACTCATAAACTTAGCGGTGTTAAGCCAGATATTGAATTTCCCTCCGGCGCAATCAAACATCATGTCGTAAGCAAAACGCGAATTTGAGCTTACAACTTTGTTCGTTTCCAAACTGTAGAAAAACTGCGTGAGGTAATCAGGTCCCATTTCAATCACTGCTGTTTGGCCTATACCAACCTTGCTTGGGGGAGCAAGCGGTTTCTCTTTAAAGCAAGAGGATAATGCAAGTAGCAAACCAACAACAACAGGCATAAAAATCCGAAATCCGAATCCCGATAGTGATCGGGACGAAATCCGAAATCGATTCAATATATTCTCTTTAATCCCTGCTTCCATCACTTTCCGAAATGTAATACTAATGACGTAAAAAAAGTTCTTCCCCAACCCACATTAACAACGTTTGGCGTGGCATTGTGCGCCAGGCTAACCCCGCCCACATTGTTTCCCATAACGTTTGTCACCCCCAATAAATTCTTTCCACCTATGGTTAACTGTATCCTGTCCTTCCAAAAATTTCTTGAAAGCGAGGCGTCAAGCAGGTGATAGGCATTTCGCGTGCCGGTCTCAACATCGCTGCTTACCGAGAACAAAGGTTTTTTACCGGTGTACTTATAGGTAACAGAAATCCCTATCTCAGCTTTTGGTATCAAATAACTCACGTTCGCCCTAAAATCGGGGCTCCACATCTTCACCTTTTCTCCACCCGAAATATTACCCAACTGGTACGCGGTAAACACGGTTGAAGTATTCATCTGCAATCCCTTCCACCGGTAGGTAAGACCCGCCTCACCTCCATAAGTTACATAATTCTTAACATTGAAATATTGATAGGTATCGGGCGGGAATACCGCAGGGAAAAACTTCCAGTCAATTTTATTGTGGATGTTATTGTAGAAACCCGACACCTCCATGCTAAGAGTGTGAGATTGTTTGATACGGCCGGTATAGTTAATTGAGGCAGTAACATTATGTCCGTCTTCGGGCCTCAGATCGCTGTTACCCTTCAAGGCATGGTTGCTGTCGAAAAATTCAAGGTAAAGCTCTTTGAGCGATGGGGCACGGTATCCTCTTCCGTAAGAGGCCCTCACTACTAATTGGTCCTTGTAGTTATACCGGATGTTCAGTGAAGGGATAAGGGGAACAGTGAATTTGGTGTTATAGCTAAAGCGGACCGCAGGTTGAATATCCAATCCCTCCACCAGCTTTAACCGCACACTGCCAAAAACGGCATAGTCGCCAATTTTCTGCTTCCCTTCCTGGATATTGCTTTCGGTTACATTTTCCGCGTTCACATCAACGCCAAACTGAAAATTCACCCGCTCTTTCCACGCCGGCATGGTATACATGGCTCTGAAAACAATTTGATGGTACCGGGTCGTATCCTGCGTGCTGGGGTCCTTAACTAATTCCTCTTTCTGCGTAACAAGGTCTTTCGAATACGTGTTGGTAAAACGTATGAACCCGGAATAAGCCAACATAGTTTCCAGTTGGAAATTCTCTGCAAAGCGATAAGTAAGATTGAACGACGCTCTTGGACGATAAGTAAGATAATGCCCGTCTATACCAATATAGGTCCAGGCAGTATCTCCATTATCATATGAAAGCGATTTATACGGAGTGCTTCTGTCCAGCATTAACTCGCGAAAGAATGAACCCGCAAATGCTATACGAAACTTGTTACCGGTGTACATATACTTAGCATCAGCAAAATACTGCTCTTTCGGCTTCCATTCTTTAAACCGGGGTATGCCTAAAGTAGAGTATCCGTTGAAAAAATTACGGCCGGCGCTCAAAAATATCTGGCTCTTTTTAAAAGCAAAACCTCCGTCCAGTTCTACATTGTATTGTCCAACACTTTCATAATATCCCTTCAGGTTAACGTTCACCTTTTCCTGCTGAAAGCTTTTGGTAATAATGTTGATCACACCGCCCATAGCATCGGGGCCGTACATGGCCGAAAGCGGGCCTTCCACAATTTCAATGCGCTCAATGTTATTGATGTTTACCTGGCTCAGATCCAACTTACCATCCAGCCTGCCAACTATGGGCACACCGTCTACCATTACTTTTACTCCCTCACCCGAGATACCGTTAATACCCAGGTAGCTGCCAAAAACCTGGTCCTGGCCCAGATCAATGTTTACCTCATTCTGCAAAGCCTCGCGCAGGTTACTGGCTCCCTTGGCCCGTATCATATCATTGCTGATGACCTTCACTTCGTAAACCGATTTTTGTGCGCTATTAGAACCGTACTGCCCGGTTACCACCACATCCTGGATATTCATAGAAACGGGGGCTATATAATAGGTCCGGTCTTCCATCTGGTAACAGGTGTCAGTAATAGTAGAGTAACCGAAGTACATGATCTGGATGATTACCGGCTGTGTGAAACTGTAGGAATAAACACCTTGGGTATTTGTAAAGCCAACTATGGCTCCTTTGCTATTTTGATTGGCAAGCGGAATGATCTTCACAACAGCGTCTTGCAAAAGCTGATGGTTATCCTTCCGGAAAACAGTCACCGAGGCATTGTTCGTAGGTGAAGCAAGGGTTACTGCAAAAAATAAGGCCGTTAAAATCAATATATATCCCGCACGGGTATATATACGCGTGTATGCATTCATTTCCAAAGGCAAAAGTATCTGAATTTAGCCATAGGCTATGTATCAGATTGTCATGGAATTGTCATAAAACGGACAATAACTCCCTCAAGTCCATTCTATTGCAACCCAAAAGGCCGATTTCTGCCAGTCTACGCTCTATTGAAACAGCCCATCAAACGAAACCGCCACATAATACATGCCACCCATGGTTGGACCGCCGGTGTATTGGGTGTAATAATTGTTCAGCACGTTAGTTCCTCCAATTTTCAATAACGCCTTTGCCTTTGGCACTTTGTAGCTAACCTGCATATCTAAAGTATTGTAAGCCGGAACCGTTCCGTTAGCAAGCGCCGATTTCCAATCAATAGAGCTTTGCCAGTGCCAGGCTACATTGAAGCCAATATTCTTCCACACGTTCCGGTTGCTTAAGCTAAGGTTAACGGTATGCTTAGGCGTGTTGAAGGCGGTTTCCAAACCAAAATCGCGCTTCTCAACTTTTATCAGTTGGGCAAATGAGTAGTTAGCCGAAAGAGTAAAGTTTTGCCAGAAATTATAGCTGACACCTGCCGATGTTCCCACATTTTGATAGATAGAAAGCGCATTCGTCCACATCCGGTAACCGGAGTATTGGATTTTATCATTCATCTGATAAATAGTGGAATCTGTACCGTTATCCGTCACCTGACCCACCTTACCTTTTTTCGGCACTACTACATCTGCCTGGTCGATAAAGTTTTTGTAGATGCTGTAATAGAAATCTACATCCAGATATATTTTGTTTTTCAGGAAAGCCCCTTTATAACCGAACTCAATGGAATTAATTTCTTCCGGCTTAATGTAAGTGTAAGGTGTTTTAATAAGCAGGCCCTGGTTTTTTCGGATCGAAGAATCTAAACTTAATCCAGCGTTTACGCCTGCAGTTACAGCCTGCTGAAAGGCGGTGACCGATGTTTTAAGATTTGAGTTTTCAAAAATCTGCTTGTTCTCAGTCAGCTCTCTCAAACCGCCATACCGGATAGCTCCATTATTATTAACCACCGAAAAAGCCTCGAACAAAGTAGGGAACCGGAAACCGTTCTGATAAGACACTCTCAGGTTATGCTCAGGTGCTGGTGAATAAACTATCGCCACTCGCGGATTAGCCTTTACCGGAAAGTATTCGTTCTTATCAACGCGCACAGACGCTATCAGTTTCAACCGGTCTTTAAATAGTGTTTTTGAGGCTTGCACAAATCCACCCACGCGCCAGTAATGGAAAGCATTATACGGATGAGCCGTATCTAAATTGATAAACGAATTGCCATCCGGACGGATCACAAAATCGCGCACATCAAAGCCTGCAAGCAGATCGAAATATTTTACAAGGCGTGAGAAGTTGTATTGTCCTTCAACCTGGTAAAACAGGTTTTTCATATATAGTTGCGCTCCGCTATCCCAGTTATTGATGGACGCAAGTTTGTGAACCTCATCCATAAACGCTTTGGTGCCGGGAATCAGCCTGCCGCTATCGGCAAAAGCCCTTGCCTCAGCTAGGTCAGCAACCACATTTGAATCTTTGTGATAAGCCGAATTAAAGCGACTGGTATAATCGCTGAACCATTTGGTATCTGATTTGAACGCCCGGTCAAGATTCGGCCCCATAGGCCCGAAGTTGTACGACTTATCCGTAAACTCGAAGGTGGCGTAAGCCTTCACCGTAAAATCTACTCCTTTAAATTCCAGCTTGTGTTGATGAATCCAGTAATCATCTAAGCGTATCCGGTTACCGCGTTGGTAGTCGGCATCGGAAAAACCTGCTCTTCCGGTATAAGATATTTGCAATCGCTCAGTAGGACGGTAATACAATCCCACATCAAACTTCAGGTTCTGGTAAGTGGGATCAATAATTTCATTTTCAAAATAACCGGTCCTGGCAACTACGTACCGTTTACCATTAGCCAGCGTCAAAGTTTTCTGGTTGTTGCTTTCGTTGCCGTAAGAATTGACATAATCCCTTCCCGGATTATTCTCACCGGTCAATCCTGCGCTTGCATTGGCATTGGGGTTAATGTCAGTATGGTCGTCAGCTACCCAATCGGTTCCTCTCGTGTACCCCACATTAATTTTAAAAGCAAAAACATTTTTAAAAGCTTTTGCATAGCGCAAAGCACTTTCGGTAAGCGGCTTTGCGGGGAACCATTTACTATTGATATGATTCACTGCTACTCTCTGATAAATACTGAGGCCCTGGTAATTGAAAGCATCTTTTGTTATAAAGTTCGACATACCATTCAAGGCGTTCATGCCATAGAGGGCGGAAGAAGCACCAGGCACTATTTCAACACTCTGAACATCCAGTTCGGTCGGGCCTACCGTGTTGGCTATCGAAACTCCTAAACCAGGGGCTTGCATATCAGCACCATCCACCATTTCGAGAAACCGGGCATTGGTTGTGTTGGTGAAACCACGGGTATTGGGAACCTTCATACCCAGGCTAAGGGTTGTCATCTGTACTCCTTTCACGGCTTCCATGGCATCAAAAAATGTTGCCGCCGGACTTGCTCTTATAGTTCCCAGATCCAACTTCTCAATGCTAACCGGTGACTTCATAACCTTTTCCTCAACCCGTGAAGCGGTTACCACCACCTCATCTTTACTCACTGCTGAAGGTTTTAACTGTATCTCAACGGGTGTACCGGGTTCCGCAATTTGAATTTCATAAGTTTCAAACCCGATAAATGAAACCAACAAGGTAAGCGGAAATTTTTCCTTTGTACTCAAGCTAAATTCTCCGTTCTGTCCGCTGATAGTACCGCTAACTGTTCCTTTTATCTGCACCGAAGCCGAGGCAACAGGCGAGGCATTTCCGGCCTCGGTTATCTTTCCTGAAATGATAGAAGGCCCTTCAGAGGCATATAATAAGTTACCATATAGACTTAGTAGACTAATTAGCAATAAAAAAAAGCGTATTGATCTCGCACGTAATTGTAGCATCATAATTTCCGATTTCGGGCAAAAGTATATAAAGTCTATAAACTTAGTAGACTTTATAGAGAAAAATTTTCTGCTACCTTTAAGCCGCAGCTATTACAAGCTGAAATATGATAACCAAAAAAGCCAAATACGCCATCAAGGCAATGATCTACCTCTCCAAGAAAAAGAAAGGAGAACATGCCCTGATAAGCGAGATATCAGAAGCAGAACGCATACCCAAAAAATTTCTCGAGGCCATTCTATTGGACCTTCGCAAAGCAGGATACCTGGGCAGTAAAAAAGGAAAAGGCGGAGGCTATTATCTCATCAAATCTCCCGAAGAAATAAATATGGCAGATGTGCTTCGCTTGTTTGAAGGCGCCATTGCCCTTATCCCGTGCGTGGCTCACAAATACTACGAGCCCTGCGATGAATGCGTGGATGAAGCCACCTGCGCCATCAGGGAAGTATTTAGAATAGTGCGCGAGCAAACCGTAGCTATTTTAAAAGAGAACAATTTTGCAGAGGTGGTGAATAAGGAGAAGAAGCTTATCCGGCATAAAAAGTAAACGATATAGCACGCTGATAAGGATGATTTTTATGATGAATGCTGATAAAACAGTTCTTGTTCCGCATTTTTATCATAACTCTGATCATAAAAATCAGCGAAATCAGCGTTCCATTGTATTGGATTTAAGAAAGGAAACTATCTCGCCAGCACATAAATATTAAAAACAAAAAATAAGTAGATGTATAACCACAGCCCATCTACAAAGTGCCAGTAGGTGCATATCAGGTCAACCTTCATTTTACTGAACGGGTCCGATTCGAACATCAGCATCTTCACCGGATCATTATTTTTTTGCAAAGCCTGTACCGAAAACCATGCGAGCAGTACCACCCCAACAACTAAATGCGCGAGGTGCAAACCGGAAATGACGTATAAATAGTCGGAAGCGATGTTGCTTGAAAACTTCATACCCCCCAGTACCATTTGCTTCCAGGCAATTACCTGGAAAACTGTAAAGGCAATTCCGAGACCTGCCGTTACCAGCAAAGCATTCACATACCCTTTCCAGTCATCGTTGCGAATGGTTTTGCGCGTTTGGTTGATGGTATAGCTGGAAACGAGGATAATGATAGTGTTGGCATGAAAAAGCAGGGGTAGCTTAAACTTGTTGAAATCGGTGCCAACGGTAGTAGCAAAATAAGCGGCGGAAAGAAAAACAAAGGCCGAAGTAATGCCCACCAATAGCAGGTAAATGAACACCCGCATAGGATGATATTTCAATCGGAGCCTTATTTTCGATTGCATTTCCTCAGAACTAGCGCTTTCAGTGATCCCGGCCACAAAATTTATGTTTAGACTTAATCTAAATAATTCTTGAATTGGGTTAAATTTGCTCCCTAATATAAAACAAGGGGTGTATTCTTTTGTTGATTATGAGGCTTTTCTTCATAAAACGCTAAGATAACACGTTAAAACATGTCTGACAACGATAAAATAATTGAAGAAGTAACCTCCAGCGACTATAAATACGGCTTTGTAACCGATATTGAACAGGAATTTGCTGCTAAAGGGTTAACTGAAGACACGGTGAGGTTCATTTCTGAAAAGAAAGGCGAGCCCGAATGGATGCTGGAATGGAGGCTAAAAGCCTATCGGGCCTGGATAAAAATGGAGCAGCCTCATTGGCAGAATGTGCAGTTTCCCCTTATCGATTTCCAAAGCATTATTTACTATGCCGTAGCCAAGAAGAAAAGGAAGATAAACAGCCTTGAGGACCTGGACCCTGAGATACGGGCGACTTATGAAAAACTAGGCATTCCCATCCAGGAACAAAAAGTATTAGCAGGGGTAGCCGTTGATTATGTAATGGACTCTGAAAGTGTTATCACTACCTTCCGCGAATCGTTGAAGGAAAAAGGAATCATTTTCTGCTCCATTTCCGAAGCTGTAAAAGAATATCCCGATCTGGTCAAACAATATCTTGGTTCGGTTGTGCCCCAGCGCGATAATTACTACGCGGCCTTGAACAGTGCTGTATTCAGCGATGGAAGTTTCGTTTATATCCCTAAAGGCGTTCGTTGCCCCATGGAACTTTCTACTTATTTCCGTATCAATGCAGAGAACACCGGCCAGTTTGAAAGAACGCTGATAGTTGCAGATGAAGGAAGCTACGTCTCTTACCTGGAAGGCTGCACCGCTCCTATGCGGGATGAAAATCAATTGCACGCGGCAGTGGTTGAACTTATAACGCATGATAATGCCGAGATAAAATATTCCACCGTTCAAAACTGGTATCCTGGTAATAAAGAAGGCAAAGGCGGCATTTACAATTTTGTTACCAAGCGCGGCATGTGCAAAGGCGCCAACTCAAAAATCAGTTGGACACAGGTTGAGACCGGCAGCGCCATTACCTGGAAATATCCAAGCTGCATTTTAAAAGGCGATAACTCTATAGGTGAATTTTATTCGGTAGCCGTTACGAATAATTACCAGCAAGCCGATACCGGTACCAAAATGATACATATCGGCAAGAATACCCGTAGCCGTATTGTTAGTAAGGGAATTTCGGCCGGTAAAAGCAATAACTCGTACCGTGGCTTAGTGCAAGTGCACAGAACGGCTGATAACGCTTATAACTCTTCGCAGTGCGATAGTTTGCTGATAGGTGATAAATGCGGGGCGCATACGTTCCCTTATCTGGAGATAAAAAATAAATCGGGCAAGGTAGAGCATGAGGCTACTACTTCTAAAATAGGTGAAGACTTACTGTTCTACTGCAATCAAAGAGGTTTGAGTAATGAAGAAGCAGTGAGCATGATAATAAACGGCTATTGCAAGGAAGTATTTAAGCAATTGCCTATGGAGTTTGCGGTGGAAGCACAAAAGCTTTTAGCTATTTCATTGGAAGGAAGTGTGGGCTGATGCCCCTCCTAAATCCTCCCCTGAAGGGGAGGACTTGAAAGACAAATGAAGAGGATATCTAAATGAGTTGTAGCGATGATTGGAAGATTATTTAAATTTTTTAGGTTTTACCAATCGGGGAAAATGCTTTATAGTAAAGTATTAAAACCTGTATACGAAGAATTAAGGAAAGATGCTTACGCATCTGAGCCGGATAAATATACCAGAAACAAAAAACGAAAAACGGTAAAGAAAAATGTTGTCAATCAAAAACCTAAACGTAGCGATAGACCAAAAGCAAATCCTTAAGGATTTCAATCTGGAAATAAAGCCGGGAGAAGTGCATGCTATTATGGGACCTAATGGTACGGGTAAATCTACCTTAGCCTCTACTTTAGCAGGAAGAGCAGAATACGAAGTTCTGTCGGGAGAAGTAAGCTTTAAAGGAAAAGATTTACTGGAACTAAGCCCTGATGAAAGAGCCCGGGAAGGTGTGTTCCTTGCTTTCCAATATCCGGTAGAGATTCCCGGTGTAAGTGTTACCAATTTTATGAAAGCCGCCATCAACGCCAAGCGCCGTCATTACGGACTTGAACCCATGGATGCAAAAGACTTTCTGAAACTGATGAAAGAGAAAATGGCATTGGTTGAAATTCAAAAAGAAATGACCAGCCGCTCATTGAACGAAGGATTCAGCGGTGGAGAGAAGAAAAGAAATGAGATATTCCAGATGGCTATGCTGGAACCGGCCCTTTGCATTTTAGATGAAACCGATTCAGGTCTGGACATAGATGCATTAAGAATTGTAGCCAATGGCGTAAATAAATTGAAAAGTCCGGACAGAAGTTTCCTCATCATCACGCACTATCAGCGCTTGTTGAATTATATCATTCCTGATGTAGTACATGTAATGTTCAATGGCAGAATAGTAAAAAGCGGCGGCAAAGAACTTGCACTACAACTGGAAGAAAAGGGATACGATTGGATAAAAGCAGAAGTTGCGGCAGAAGTATAAATAGCGGAAAACGAAATGAGTTTAGTAGAAAACATAGCCAAAGAGTTTGAACTGCTGGCAAAAAATCTGAACGGAGAAAAAGAAAGCACCCTTTTCGGTACCCGGAAGGATGCCATGTCTGCCTTCCAGAAGTTAGGCATTCCAAGCAACCGCCACGAAGAATGGAGATACACAAATATTAAAACTCAGTTGCCCGAGTCGCTGTCGATTGTAAATAGTAAACAGTTAGTACCGGTTAAGGACTCCTTCAACTTCTTCAAAAATATAACTGCTACCAAACTGGTCTTTGTAAATGGCAATTTCAATAGTGCTCTTTCTTCGGTTATTGAAGAGGCCGGCGTTACGGTCGGCAGTTTGAAAGAACATCTTAAAAGCAATAAAGAACTTTCTGAAAAATATTACGGAACCCTTGTAAAGAAATACGAAGAACACTTCTCCGTACTCAATACCGCTTTTGCTGCTGATGGAGCCCTGGTTTATATTAAGAAAGGAGTCAGCGCCACCTCCCCTATCTTCATTATTCATCTCTATGATTCACCGGAAAATTTCACCCAAAGCAGGAACCTGGTAATTGCAGAAGAAAGCAGCGCGGTAAATGTGATCGTCGATTTCCAGAATATCGGTCCGGCATCTTTTTACAATCACGTTTCCGAAATTTTTGTCGGGAAGAACGCTAATGTAAATATTACCAAGCTGCAAACTGAAACAGCAAAAACTACAGCAGTAAATACGCTTGAAGCAGATGTAAGCCGCGATGCAAAATTCACTTGCACAACCGTTTCTTTAGAAGGCAAACTCATTCGCAACAGCACCAATGTAAGATTGAGCGGAGAAAATTCGGAAGCTCACCTCAACGGCTTATATTACGGCAAAGGAGAATCGCTCATCGACAACCATATCCTCATTGACCACATCGTTCCAAACTGCCAGAGCAACCAACTTTATAAGGGCGTGCTGGATGGAGCATCCACCGGAGTTTTCAACGGCAAGATATTTGTAAAACCGGATGCCCAGAAAACAAACGCTTTCCAATCATCAAAAGCTATTTTACTTTCTGATGAAGCAAGTATAAACTCAAAACCCCAACTCGAAATATTTGCGGATGATGTAAAATGTTCGCACGGTGCAGCCATCGGTCAATTGAACGAGAATGAAGTTTTCTATCTACGCGCCCGCGGCATTCACGAAAACGATGCAAAGTCAATTTTGACTTATGCCTTCGCCAACGAGATCATAGAAACAATTGCTATTAAGGAATTGAAGGATTACCTCGATAGCAAATTAAAAACGAGCCTCGGCCTCGATTTTTAGCATTACTGTTCTGTAACTGCTACATTCTCAGTTAACCCGTCAAAAGACCAGTAGATCAACGAGCCACTCGAAGCAGTAATTGTTATGTTCAAAGAACCTCCGCCTCCATCAGCCATAGCTACTGCATAACCGGGCACTCCTCCACCGCGCGTTGTAGATGACAGGTTGGTCAATGAAACCTGACTAGGATAGTTCCAGCCTCCGTTCACCACCCTGTAGTCTTCCGTAGTGTATTGCGTGCCTGCCGGAATTCTGGCAACTATTCTCAAAGTTCCGATTGCTCCAGGTAAATGTAAAACTGTAATAGCACCACCGGTGGCTGTATGACTGCCAGAGCGCGTGATGTGGTTATTTATCTCAGCACCAGAACCGTAACCTGAAGTAGTGCCCGAAACGGTAAGTTTTGCTCCCGGGGCAGTAGTTCCTATACCAACATTGCCTCCTCCCTGGTTCAAGAGAAGATATTTGTTACCTGTCTGGTTTTCGATATTAAGCACAGAACCTGCTATATCGTAATACATATCGGCGAGGCGGTTAGTTGCGTTCAACGCAAGGTTGCCTGAGTTATAGAAAGTAATCTGATCGTAATCGGTAGCTGCCAAACGCAACTGCCCTCCGTATGATACGTTATTGCCTTTTAGGTCCATTAAAACAGCGGGCGCATTATTTCCAACTCCTACAAAACCATTATTATCAATTCTCACTTTTTCTGTAAGTGCACCACTTGTGGCGGTTGTGAAAAGCAAGTTTCCACCCTCCGCATTAGTTGTATTGGTATTGATCTGGCCATGCACTCCTGCATAATCAACTTCCGTACCAGCGGCATTGTTTAAGGCAAACCTGATGTTCACGCCAAATTGGGGAGTGGAAGCGTTGCGGTAAAGCCTTGCAGCTTCTCCATCCGTAGCAAGCACTTCCAAAACTTTAGTAGGTGTGGTAGTTCCAATACCCACCTTGCCGGCGCTTGTTACCGTTAGCCTTTCAGCCAGGTTGGCCGCGGTTCCATCCGAGGAAGTGAATAAACCCAGGTCTCCTGCGCCGTTTCCTACATTTGTAAGCCGTGCCCTCACAGCCGCAGGAACAGCGGTGTTGTACTGGAATCTTAAGCCCGCTGTGTGCCCAAGCGCACTTACCCCACGGTTAGCAACGCTAATTGCATCAGTGCCGGCAGAAGCACTGTTGACATCCACATGTAATAAATTATTAGGAGTAGTTATCCCGACACCAACATTTCCAGCCGCGTTGATTCTCATTCGTTCTACGCCGGCACTAATCGTTTCATTATAAGCGGCAGCGGTCCAGAACGTTATCAGCGTTGCATCAGTAGTACCCCATCCGCCTCCACCCATGTACAACTGCCGGTTGGTATTGTCATCCCATGTTCCGAAAGCAGTAAACGGAACATTAGCATTAGTATAGCGGGCTCCGATAAGGCTTAGTCCCCCTTTTGAAGTAGCATCGGTAAATGTATTCTGCACCTGTATACCTCTGTAACTACCGGTTCCGGTGCCCTGTACATTTAGCGCGGCAATAGGGCTCGTTGTTCCAATACCAACATTACCCCCGGTCATAGTGATTCTGTCAGTTCCGCTTTCACCTAATCTAAGTGTCGCATTTTGATTAACCAGGTGAACGATGTTAGCATTATCGTTCCATAGAGTAAGGTTATGCCCGCCTCCGGTTCCCTGAATTAAAAGTCCGGTTAATCCCGTAGTATAATTGAGCATCAGGTTGCCGCCGGAGATTTCCAGTTTTTCAGTCGGACTAGTTGTTCCAATACCCGCACTGGTCCCATTGTCATATAAAATACCAGCAGTAAGGTTAGTGCCTGTCGTCCACCGCGCAACAAAATTAGCCGTACCGGAACCGGTAAAAACAGCAGAGGGGTCGAAACTTGATAACGCAAGGTCACCGGTATTATTAGTTTGAACCAGTCTTGTTCCGCTTCCTGCCAAAGTCGAAATACGGGTGGTACCCACAACTTCAAGCTTCTGGTTGGGGATAGTTGTTCCAATACCCACGTTACCGCCGGTTATGGTTACCCGGTCAAGCCCGCCTTCACCCAGTTTGAGCGTAGTGTTTTGATTGACCAGGTGAATGACGTTAGTATTATCGTTCCACAAAGTAATGTTGTGAGTGCCTCCTGTTCCCTGAAGCATAAGGCCGGTTGAACCGGTGGTATAATCAAGTAACAGATTACCACCGGAAATTTCCAGTTTTTCACTTGGGCCGGTTAATCCTATGCCCACACTGCCGGTATTAGCAATGGTCATTCTCACCGTGTTGTTTGTAGCAAAGTTCATGTTCACATTACTACCTCCCCAAATATTCGTATTGTTTGCCCCCGGGGCACCAAGACCTGAATAGGTACCGGTACTATTATCAACAAAAAAGTAACTGGTATTGCTTCCGTTCTTTATCTGAATACCCGCAGCATTGGTTGCTGTTGTGGGTTCCACAACCAAACTATTAAAGGCGTCAACCTGCTTTATGTGAACCAAGAATGATGGGCCTGTATTATTAGGGCCTATACCGATATTGCCTCCACCGGATATGAACAACCGGTCGGTCTGCCCATTTGTAGCCAAACTTATTGATTGGCTGGCCGCATCAGTATAAAAACGGCTTATGCCCCCAAAATGACGGACACGAATAGTGGCATCAAGATTGTTCGAAAGCACAAGTGAACTAAAGTCAGCTATCCCGGGTTTCGGATAGTGCAGTGCACTACCTGTTATGTGCAAAAAGCCGTCCGGGCTATTTGTTCCTATACCTACATTAGTTCCGTTATCAAATATCTGGCTATTACCTATTGTCGTGCCTCCGGCGTTATTCCACTTGGTTACGAAATTTTGTGTACCCGTTCCCGTAACATTACCGGGAACTGATGCCGGGTCGGTCCAGGTAGCCAAACCGCTGGCATCTGAAGTAAGCACCCTGTTAGCTGCCGGGCTTCCACCGGTTATCTTTATTTGTCCTGCTACTTCCAGTTTAGCGCCGGGAGCAGTCGTCCCTACACCCACATTACCGGTATTAAAAATATAGCTGCCACCAGCATCATTGCTGAACACCATATCCGTAGTACGCCCTGCCCCGCCGGTCGAAACCAAGTGAGTTACAGCTCCATCACGTACCAGGCTCAGCCACGAAACACTGTTGGCGTTAGTCCGCCTTACATTCAAAGTATTGGCAGCAGGTGCAGAAACACCATCACCAAAAAACCCGCTTCCTATTACATGCAGGTTGGCTGTTGGTAAAGTGGTGCCCACCCCAACATTGCCGCTGGAATTGATCATCAAGTATCCGTTGGTATTTTGCAGATACGAACCATTATCTCCGCCAGTATATAGAGCGGTCCACTGTGCCTGAGATGTATTATAAGTTCTTAATCCCCCGTCAGTACTATTTGTGCCTTGAAGGATAGCCAACCTGCTGGCCGGTGAAGTAAAACCGCCTATACCGATATTACCGGTTCCCATAATAAAGAGCCTGTCTGTTTCGCCATTAGTGGCAAGGCTTATAGATTGAGTGCTGGCATCAGTATAGAAACGGCTTACTCCACTAATGTGGTGTAAGCGCACAGTAGCATTTTGGTTATTAGAAAACATAAACGAGCTAAAATCATTAACCCCGGTTTTAGGATATACCAGCAATTGCCCGTTAACGTGAAGCAATCCATCGGGGCTTGAAGTACCAATCCCCACATTGCCGTTAGTTAAAATCGAAAATGGCTCATTCACGCCATTAAGGCCAATACTGAAATGGTCGCTTCCCCCTGAGCCGTAGCGATACATGATCCAATCTCCTCCGGCGGCTCCTCCGCTCCTTGTCAAAGAAATGCCCGCAATGTAATCTGCCGTATTGCTAAATCTTGCCTGTTGCCAGGTACCGGTGGTATTATTCACCACATGCAGCGGAAATCCGGGGAGGCTTGTTCCAATACCCACACTTGTTCCGTTGTCAAATATCTGGCTGTTGCCTAATGTTGTTCCGTTAGGTGTAAACTTAGGCACAAAGTTAAGCGTGCCGCTTCCGGTTACAGTTCCGCCGGTTGAAAGCACTTTCCAGGTACTGCCATCAGAATATTCAACATTGGGGGTATTATAACGTATGGCACCGCCGCCTGCACCTGCTGCTGCTTGGGCCGTAGCTCCAACTTTAATGGAACGACCCGCAGTTAACGAGTTAATATCCGTAGCTGTGTTTAGAGTAGTGGTGTTAAATTGTACGTTGGAGGTAGTTGCAATATCCTGCGGTGCGCTTAATGTAACACTACCCGAAGCGCTGGCCACATTCACCTGATTAGCAGTTCCGGTAATATTCGCATTCAGGAACCCACCGGCGGAAGTGCCAATAAGTACCTGACCAGCCCCCACTGCCGTTAATCCCGTTCCTCCATTGGCAACCGGTACTGTGCCTGATAGAGAGATGTTGGGAGTGCTTCCGCCTGTTGAGTTTAGCGGCGGGCTTGCGGTAACCGAAGTAACTCCTCCTACGCTGCTTAGTGATACCCAACTGGCATTACCACTTGCGTCGCTCTGCATCACAAAACCGTTGGTAGCCCCATTGGTCATTTGTAAATTGGTAGTTTTAGTTTTACCGGATACCGTCAACTTATCCGACGGGTTGTTGTCTCCAACACCCACGTTGCCCGCATTTGAAATTCTCATTCGCTCAGCCATAGTTGCGCTGCCGTCAGGCGTGGTTGAGAAAGTAAGAGCAGTGGGAAGGTCGGTTGAACCACTGCCCGATGTTCCTGTCACATCTCGTACAGCCTGAATTTGGGCCTGTGCGCTGGTGTTTCTGCTATCCCCAAAATTCATCTGAGCGATATTAGTACCGGATGTATTTACTTCGGAGGTGGGGCGCATAGAGAAGGTAACCGGTGTAGTTCCATTGGTAGTATTCTGCACTTCCAGGTCAGAAACCGAAGTAGGCGAGTTATCACTTGTAATGGCAGTTTTACCTTTCAGGTATCCTGCATAATAATTTGCCGCCGTGTTACCGGTTCCGGTATGGTAACCTAAATATCCCGATGCAAAAGTACCGGCCCCGGAAAGCACACCGCTGGTCAACTGCCCTCCCACTGCATAATATGTGGCTGAAGCGCTGCCACTGTTAGTTGCGTTGATGTTGTTATAGTTGCTGCTTCCACTACTGATATTGATGCCGGTGCCGCTTCCTCCTGATAAAGTCATGCCTATACCGGTTGTGTAGGTACTACTGGTATTAACTGTTACCAGAGTACTGGCGTTCGCCGGGTTAGCGGTGCCCATAGTTACCTGGCCTCCGTTGAACAGGCCGTTGCCATTTATTCTAAACCCCGCCGCCTGGTCGGAAGCGGTTTGGTTCTTGATATAATTATTGGTCGTTCCTACCTGGTTATCGCTCACCATTCTCCATGCACCGTTGATATAGTCGAAAGCCATTACGCCTGTTGTAGCGGCGATAGTTTGCCCGGCAAACGTGGCTGCATTATCATCTTCGTTATAAATGGTAAGGTACTGGCCTTCCTTCGGGCTACTCAAGGTCAGCGCACTCGTGCCTCCTCCCGCAACCAGCGTAAGCCGAAAAATGGATACATTGTCTGGTATCTGCACACTTGCAGATGCCGCGGCAGATGCAGGGGTGGAACTGATGGCTCCGGATACTTCCAGCTTGGTTTGAGGATTATTGGTTCCGATACCTACATTAGTAGTTTGGGCAAAAGCATTTACCAATGCAAATGCCATTGCAAAGAGGGATAAAAGTTTCTTCATGTTCGGGGAGTTGTTAAAACGTTAATTACTAGAGCGTAACTAGCAAATTTCAATCCATTAGTAAAATCCAACTTTTAACATTTTTCAAACTGCTGATTATTAGGAAGCTATAACTATCCCAAAAAGCACTACCCATGCGAGCTAAAATTATGGTGCTTCTATTAGTGTACAAGCGGTGTCTATCAGCTATACGGTCTGGCTCCGTTATTCTTCACTATATTTGCCCTTAAATTACCCATTGAGGACCTGAATATATGAACGCAGTGAGCAGTTTCCCCGTTGAAGAAATAAGAAAAGACTTCCCTATACTCCATCAAAAAGTTGGTGGAAAGCAATTGGTTTATCTTGATAATGCCGCTACTTCTCAAAAGCCGCTGGCAGTCATAAATACCATCAGGGATTATTACGAGCATTACAACAGCAATATACATCGTGGGGCGCATCATCTGGCTCAACTGGCCACCGAAGCTTATGAGGGTGCCCGTAAAACCGTTGCGGAGCACCTGAACGCATCTGAACGTGAGATCAACTTTGTACGCGGAACAACAGAAGCTGTTAACCTTGTGAGCTCTACTTACGGAAGAAAATTTGTGAGTAGCGGAGATGAGATAATCATCAGCGCTATGGAGCACCACTCCAATATAGTGCCCTGGCAAATGCTCTGCGAAGAAAAAGGGGCTACTTTAAAAGTAATTCCCATTACCGAAACGGGCGAGATAATATTTGAGGAATATCTGAAATTACTAAGTGATAAAACCAAAATAGTATCAGTTGCTTATGTTTCCAATGCCCTGGGAACTATCAACCCGGTTAAGGAAATGATTGATGCCGCACATAAAGTCGGTGCCGTCGTTTTTATAGACGCCGCGCAGGCACTTCCTCACAGCAAGGTAGATGTAATGGAACTGGATTGTGATTTTCTCGGTTTCAGCGGACATAAGGTTTTTGCTTCAACCGGTATCGGTATTCTATATGGCAAGGCAAGTTTGCTTGAAAAAATGCCGCCTTACATGGGAGGTGGAGAAATGATAAAGAATGTAACTTTTGAAAAAACAACCTATAACGAACTGCCGTACAAATTCGAAGCTGGCACGCCTAATATTGAAGGGGGAATTGCTTTGGGTGCAGGCCTGAAATATATAAACGGCATTGGTCTGGACCGTATCTCCGCATACGAGCATGAGTTACTTCAATACGGTACTAAAAAATTATTAGAGATAGATGAATTAAGAATTGTCGGAACTGCAAAAAACAAATCATCGGTCCTCTCCTTCCTGGTTAAAGATGTACATCCATACGACCTGGGCGTTTTACTGAATGAACAAGGTATTGCCGTCCGTACCGGGCACCACTGTTGTCAACCACTAATGGATCGGCTAGGCATTGAAGGCACTTGTCGTGCGTCGCTGGCTTTTTACAATACCTTCGACGAAATAGATGTGCTCACTAAAGGTTTGAAAAAAGCTATCACCATTTTGAAATAGCCCTCTCAGTGATTCATTTAAATACTTTATACTATATACTTGCTTCCCGCTAAATGAAAACCATCCCCGAAATAGAAGATGAAATTGTTGAGGAATTCGATTTGTTCGATGACCAGATGGAGAAGTATGAATACATCATTGATATTGGTAAAAAACTCCCTCCTCTTGCACCGGAATACCAGCAGGACGACTACCTGGTAAAAGGCTGTCAAAGCAAAGTATGGCTGCATGCCCACAAAGAAGGCGACCGCATTTTTTTTGAAGCAGATTCCAATTCTACCATTACTAAAGGCATTATCGCCTTGCTGGTAAGAGTCCTCTCCGGACAAAAGCCACAGGATATTGTGAATGATCCGCTTGCCTTTATTGACCGCATCAATCTTCGCGCGCATCTTTCCTCCCAGCGTTCCAATGGATTAACATCCATGATACAGAAAATGAAAACTTACGCCAGCGCGTTTGCTTAAACTAAAACGCCCCCGGAAAATCCAGAGGCGTTTCAAGTATTTTCAGAAACCAATTTCTATTTCGATACAACAAACAGCCTGCTTTGCGTTCGCACATTGGCCACCGTGGCTGCAAGCAAATATGTTCCATTGCTTAAGCCTGAGGCATCCAGTTCAAACAGGTTTTCTCCGGCAATAGTATTCTTATAAGTAACTTCTTTATACAACCTGCCGGTCATATCAAAAACTCTCAGCGTTACAGCATCGCTCTTTTCAAGTGTCAAAGATATCTTTGATGAAGAGCTAACCGGATTTGGAAACACGTTTAGTCCGGATATAGAAGCATTGTTCTTCGGGTCGGTGATTGCAGTAGAGGTCTGACATGAACTTGGTGTTAAGGTAGTTGAACGCCACATGCCTCTTCCGTGCGTACCTATGTACATCACAGGACAATTTTCCGCAAACAATTCTTTTTCGATCAAGCGGAAAACCGGCACTCTTGGAAGGCCATTGTTTTCTTCATGCCATGAACTTCCATCCCAACTCCAAATTCCCAACTCCGATCCGATAACGATCGTATTCGCATCATGTATCACTACATCATAAACAGGCATGTTAGGCAAGCCTGCTGTGTCAGGAACCCAGGTCTGTCCGCCATCCATCGATTCGTAAACGTGCGGTTGGTTTGAAGAAGAAAAACCTGCTACAGTTGCTACTACGTGATTGGTATCATAAGGGTCAACAGCAATGCCTTCAATAGACCTTCCGCTGGCCACAGTTTTGGATGAATACTGGGAATTGTTCTTATATATCTTGCCATATGTTGCCGAGCCCGGGGGATAAGTGGTGGTATCGCAACGTGCATTCATACTTCCAAAACGGTAAACTATACCGCCGCTTGTCCCAACAAAAAGTATATCGCCATTCGGGGTAGCAGCATAAGCGTTAGCAAGGCCACTCATTCCATCCATCAACTTAAACCATTTAGGAATGATACCGAGGTCCAATGCATCTGAAGTTAACCAGACACCGCAGTTAGATGTCAAAAACAGCCTGGAACGAACAGGATCATTGATCAACACAGTATCACCATTACCTACGGCAGTAGGCAGAGTTGCCTGGAAAGGATACTTGCCAGCTTTACTTTGAAGTGATACCACATCGCCGGCAGCATATGACCTATCGGCAACAAACGGAACTGTATTAACACCGTTGCTCGCATTCCTGGTCTCTCCCAGATAAAAAGGTGTTATGAAAGGAGCATTAGCATCCATTTGTCCGCCGCAGCGTGAAGGCTGGCCAAATCCCTGCTGATCAATTTTAATATCGAAAAAGCCGTCATACGATGATGTTTTATTTCCAGAACGGCGAACCGCACCAAAATAAACGCCACCAAAAGAAATTCGCGGATCTATATGCGATATCTCGGCGTAAATACCGTCGCCACCAATCACCTCTTTCGCTGCCATTTTGGTATTGCCCGTAAAATCAATATAGTTGGTTCCGTTATCCTGGGCGCCGCCAAGTACTTCACCGCCAATACCTGCACCAACTGAATAATTCTGGGTTACATTATATCCCCTGTTTTTAACGCTATAGTTAGGATAAGGGAACGACGTTATTGCATCGGTAGACCTATACACACCTCCATCGCAACCCACAAACATCAGGTTCGGGTTATTGGCTGAGATAGTTATGCAATGCTTATCAGGGTGGATATAATTTGGATTGGTGTTTCCTCCACCCAGGCCCGCATCAGCTAGCTTCCAGCCCGACTGATCAGACCATGTATAAAAATCAACGCCCCCTAAGTAAACTTTATTTGCATCAGTAGGAGAAACGGCGATTACATTATCATACCATCCCTGGCATTGCCCCCCAAAGGGATCGAACAGGGGGCCTTTATTACCAATAGAAGCCCAGGTAGCACCTCCATCGCCCGACCTGTAAACACCGTAAGTACATCCTCCGGGTGCTGAAACTGAAACATAAACCACATTAGGATCATTGGGTGCAATGGCAATTTCAATTCTTCCCTGGGTAGTTGGAAATCCCGGGCTCGTCACGTTTGTAACCTTACTCCAGGAAAGGCCGCCGTTAGGTGACATAATCATCTTGTTATTTCCACCAACAGCAGCAAATACATTAATACCATCACTTGCCCACTTTACATCAGCCGCCGACTGTCCACCGGAAATACCAGTTACACTAACCTGAGCCCATGAAGCTCCTCCGTCAAATGATTGATACAAACCTTTACCGGTTGCAGCTACCATGCTTTGAGCATCTGTAGGATTTATCGCTATGCGGTTAACAGCCGACCATACATCATTTGGCACAAGTGCGTTGTTGGTAAAATTATCAGGTGTTATTTGTTGTGGGTTATCGTTTGCATCCAGCTTAAAAATTCCATTCCCCATGCTACCGGAATTCAATGATGATCCGGTTATCTGCGCTAAACCTTCACCGGTACCAACGTAAATAGAGTTATCCGGCCCTTGTGTGATACAGGATACTGCCAGCCACTGATTCCAATTTGGTAACCTGCTCCAGGTATTTCCCTTATCAAGTGATTTCCACATACCCCCGCCAACTCCGCCAGCGTAAATGGTATTATCGCTAGGGTCGCGCCTGTCTATCAAAATAGCGCGGGTTCTTCCGCCAACGTTATCAGGGCCTAATTCTTCCCACTGCAGACCTAGTCCCGAACGACTGCCTGCGTGTTGCATTTGGTCGGCATGCTTAATTGCATCGCGTAAATACGAATAGTAAAAATTACCGTTCTCATCTTTTAAACGGTCGTAACGCCATTCCATTGCTTCTTTAGCATTCCGGGCCTTATTTATCCCTGATTCCTCATTCCCTTTTGCACTTTCCAGTTTAAAGGCGCCCAATCCGGACTCCTCCGTTAAGCGATAAGTTGTAGCTCCAACTAATAATGCAGAAACCAGGCATAGTAAAATTTGCTTTCTCATTTGTATCGAAATTGATGGTTTATTCCATTTTAGAAAATCAAACAAATATAGCCGTAAAAACGAAAACCCACATAGTGACGATTGTCATAAGAATGTAATTTTATGAAAGAGTCGCAAAAGTGTGGAAAACCGACTATGGATTTATCAAATTGAGCCACCTCGCAGAAGCCTTTTGCAGGAGGTATAAAAACCCTGATGGCGGCTTAGTGGGGGCACCTTTGTAAGTTTCCCCTCTTTTAACAAAATACTTATGAAAAGTAGATTGTTTGATTCCCCATTTTCTTAAAAACTGTCTTCTTCCATCGTTTCTTACTACCCGGCCTGTTGACTTTGAAATAAAGTGATACACCCGGCTTGCTGCCATGCCCTTATAAATTCTGCATCCTGCCATCCACATTTTCATGGCAAAATCATCGTCGCTACCCATCCCCGGCGAAAACTCTTCGCTATAGCCACCAACCTGATTCCACCACTTTTTGTGAACTACGGAAGGCGGCCATGTTGAACCACTCCAATCCTCTTTTTGATAAGAACGAAATGCGCCTAAAAGTTCTTCTCTTTTAAAATCATCAACTCCCCTCCCATAGTCCGCCACTATAACACATTTATTTTTCGTATCGTAAGGTTCTATCATAGTGCCCGAAAGCATAAAGCAATCTATATTCAGGTTTGCAATCTCATCCGCCATTGCTTTATCCCATTCCGGCAGGCAAAACATATCGTCGTTCATAAAAACAATGTAATCCTGCGTTGCAAGTGCCGAAGCCATATTTACAGCTATGCAAACCCCGGCATTCTCCGGTGTAAAGGAAAAATTTATCCCTTCGCTTTTCACCCATTCCAGGGTTCCGTCGGTACCTTCGTTCACGTGCACAATTATCTGGTGCTTAAACGTTGAATACTGGCGTATACTTTCAATACAAAGTTTCAGGAAGGGAAGGTTATTCCAGGTGGGGATAATTATGGAGAAAATCACAGATCAGGGTTTTGATTGATGATAACTTCATAACCCTTTTTCTTTAATTCTTCTATCTCCGGACCGGTAGGTATATAACCGTACATAATGGCATTTGTATAGAACATTCCCTCTATCCTGTGATTGATATTAAGATAGACCTTTTTGTCGCTGTTGCTATTCATTTTTCTGAACTCGCTGGCCCACTTAATATCCCGTGATTGGTCCTGCAGAGGCTTAAATCTTTCAATAGTGTACCGTACCGATAAACCGATGACAGTTATCAAAACCAGTTTTTTAAACAGGTTCATTCGCGGGTTTTGGCCTTGATTCGTAAGGTAAATACAAAAGTCAGCCAGGATTATAAAAAGCGCCGGGTAAACAAATAGCAGGTATGCCTGCATTTTCGTTTTTGTAAGCGAAAAAAAGATAAATGGGAGGGCCGCCCATAATACCAAAGCTACCCGGTTTCGTGCCCGGTCCTTACGATAAATATTAACACAAAACCAGACGAAAGCCAGCCAGAAAAATTCGTTTACCGTGATGAACAATTTCCCAAAAAAATAAAACGGGCCACCTTCTCTCCCATCCAGCACCTCAGTGATATGCCTGAGGTTGTGAAGCATTTCTGTCCTGTATTCAACCGGAAACCGGGCTTGGGCATAAATCTGCCACGGAACAAAAATTGCGCAGGCAGCAATGGCAACTACTATCCATCCCATTATTGTGGCGGAAATGTTTTTTCTATCGAAATTAAAAACTAACCAAATTACTAAAACAACCAACGCAGGAAGCCACTTACATAACACCGAAAGGCCAATGCAGATGCCTGCAAGAATATTAAATACTATCTTCCTTTTACCCGTGGGCATTATTGAAAATACAACGGCCAGCTCTACAAAAAACAAAAAGAAAATATCTACATGGTCGGTAGCAACTCTTCCACCGGTTAGTTCAATGACAAGCCCGTTAATAGCATGAAAAAAAGCGGCCATTAAGCCAATTTGCTGACTAAAGAGTTTTTTTCCGATGAAATATGTCAGGTATACGGCTGCGCCTGATATGATAACCGACGGCAACCTCAAAGCAAGTTCATTAACACCGAACAGCTTCATGCTTAGCGCCATGCACCACAAAGGCAAAGGTTGCTTATGCAACCAAATGAAGCCTGAGGACCAATCGCTAACATCATAAGGAAGCAAGGCCACTTTGTAAAGTTTGGGTAAAAAAAAGTTTTCCATCAGGTTCTTTGCAACCAAAGCGTGATATCGTTCATCCCATTCATGAAGGTATTGATCTGAAGCCACGTAAATTCTCAAAACAATAGCAGCGATAACAAGTAGGAGTGCGGAAAGCCGGTAATTATTTTTCCTGCTTTCGCGATAAGAGAAAAAGATACTAACAGTTGCCAACAACAGGCTTGAAAAAGCAAAGAGGTAGTGGGGCATCTGCAGGTTTTGGACGCTCAAATTTAAAATATTTGACCTTGCAGTTGAAAAAATGAGTTTAGATGCTTTAACTTGCATCGTTTGAATCACTTATTCATATATAAATGAAAAGACTAAGTACTTTTCTTGTGACTGTTATTTTTTTCTCCGCGTTCTTTGCGGCGTGCAAAAAAGACAGCCGGACCCGATGGGATGCTGATGTGCTGGTTCCCTTGTTAAACACAAATCTTTCGCTACAAAATCTTGTCAAGGATTCAACAATAAGAGCCAACGCTGATAGTTCATTGGTTATTGCGTTTAATAAGACCCTCTACGAACTGAATTTAGCCAACCAGATAGTTCATATACCTGATACCGCAATCGGTCAAAAATTTTCTCTTGACTCACTAAAGTTGCCGAGCGAAACCTTTATTTATAACTTATCACTCGGCACTCTTGCTCTCAATATGGCACAAAGTTCTGATCCGGGGATCAAAATCCTTGGACAATATATACTGGCCAATGATTCTACTTACAATGCGGTTGGTGGAATTTCCGGATTCAGTTCAAATTTTTTCCATTTTAACGGTGCCGCATTCTTTCAGAAAGCAACCTTGTCGCAAGGTACCTTATATATTGGAGTTAATAATTACCTGCCTGTTGCACTGCAAGATATTAGGCTTGAATTAAGAAATACCAGCGATGGCAGTTTGGTTCTTTCTCATACTATTCCTTATATCGCCGCCGGTGATTCTACTTACGAAGCCCTCGACATTGCGGGAAAAACCATAGAAGGGGCCATGGATATCAAACTTGTGAATCTAAACTCGCTTCCAAGTAATGGTCCCGTTTTTATAGATACCGGGGACTATGTAAAACTATACATGAGCGTGCAGAACTTACACGCGTCTGATGCTATTGCAATTTTCCCTGCACAGGATATTGTTTCCATTACCCAGGAGGTAACACAAGAAATTGGAGACCGGAGATTGACCTATATTGATGCCAGGCAAGGCCAGTTGCACGTTAAAATTACAAGTGCAGTACAGCAGCCATTAGAACTGACCTACATATTGGAGGGGGCATATGACAAAACCGGACGGCCACTTAGTGCCCGGTCGCATATTAACGCAGCCCAACCCGGCGTACCGGTAACTATTGATAATACTTATGACGTTTCAGGATTTGCCATCAACCTTACCGGTAAGAACGGATCTAAATTCAATACCTATACGCAAACAGTAATTGCACACACCGATTCTACGGGTGTGCTTGCACACGTTACTTTAGCCGATAGCCTCAACATAGAATACCGGATCGAAAATATTGCGCCTAATTATATTAAAGGGTACGCGGGAAGGGATACTGTTACTGCAATTGATACAGCTGGCTTTGATTTTCTCAATATTTTTAAAAGCGGTACTATTGACCTTGAACGGGTTAATATGAATATTAATGTTGAAAACGGACTAGGGATAGACGGCGAAATAAAGATCAATAGTATGAAAGCCCGTAGTGCAAATAACGGCGATGTCACTTTGGGAGGTTCAATTATTGGCCAGCCATTAACAATTCACCGGGCAACCGATTTCCCGCTTTCTCCGGCTATAAGTAATTTCCCTCTCAATAACGGCAATTCTAATATCACAAATTTTCTGGGAATACTACCCAACAGCATTAGCTATAACGTTTTTGTCAAAACCAATATAAACGGTAATAATCAACAATACCGTGATTTTGCATATCTCGAGAGTGCTTTGAAACTAAGTCTGAATGCAGAAATCCCCTTATCCCTTATCGCCAACCACCTGCTGCTTAAGGATACAATAGCTTTTAATTTGGGCAATAATACCAGCATAGCTGGCATATCTGATGGCACTATCAATTTAATTGCTGAAAACAGGTTCCCTATTGAGGCGATGCTGAACCTGGTAGTTTACGATGACAACTGGGTGCCTGTAGATACACTGGTTTCAACTACCATGGTAGCAGCGGCTGACCTTAACAACAATTGCAGGGCTTACCAGCCTAAAAGAACGAAGATACCTTTATATGTAACCGAAGAGCGCATGAATAAACTCAAACAGGGCAAACATGCCATTGTGACTTCCGATTTTTCTACTGCGTCTAATAACGCCACCTGCAATGGCCAGCATTTAAAAATATACAGCGATTACTCCTTGGGCATTACTTTAACAGCCAGATTCAACTATAAAGTGATTACTCATTTTTGATTAAGGGAAACAAGCAGCATTATCCATGAGAAAGATTTTTCTTGTACTAGTAATAACCAGCTATATATCGACACTTTCAGGGCAGGATTCAACTAAAACCATAGCAGCCATCGACACTGGTTATAGTATGCCTATAGGAAAAACTATCCAACGCCTTGAATTCAATTATACCTCTTTCAGCATCAATAATATTTTCAATACTGATTTTAGGGCAAAGGCCCATGATCGCATTACGGTGGATTTTGATTACGCAGGCAATTCTAATACCGTCCCGGCCTCATTTGTTTATGCCCTTTTATTCCGGCATGATATTTCAACTAAACTGAAAGACCGCATAGACCGTCGAATAAAGACCCAATTGCGTTTTGAAGACAACATGAAAACTGGGATCACTTACGCCCGCTATCTTAAAAAATGGGATGGTATGTTTTACGTAAGTTATAACCACCGGCAAATGCGGAATGTTCTTGCCCCGAAGGACGCCTTTGAAACTATATTTTATGGCAATGCCCGTTTTGAAAATGATACGGCAGATTTCAGCAATCTGCGGGTGCAAAATTTCATTTATAACCAATATTCCATCGGGCTCAAAAAGAAGATTGATTACGGCAAATACCAGATGGTGGTGGGTGCAAGCCTTTCGTTTCTGCAGGTATTTAATAACCAGGATATTCACACCGGCAACACGAAGCTTTACACGGCCCCCGATGGAGAATATCTTGATGTAACTTACAACCTCACTTTCAACGGCTCAAATGAAGGGGCAAGCAAATTCTTTGCCTTAAACGGAGTGGGGGCTTCAGGAGATCTAAATATCGCTTTTATGAACAGCGACAAATGGAAACTGTCGTTAGATCTTTCCGATTTTGGCGCTACTTTCCAGCACATTGGGATCCTAAGCTTAGAATTCCACGTGGACAAGTTGTCG
>JADMIO011583424.1_pt1 | contig 29241 bp, 26 predicted proteins | sample 8958161 | NCBI WGS metagenome assembly JADMIO01 (sample SAMN16585339, study PRJNA669376) | soil metagenome | isolation source: Crop rotation soil | place: USA: Cullars Rotation, Alabama | collected 2011 | reverse complement strand
GCGACAACTTGTCCACGTGGAATTCTAAGCTTAGGATCCCAATGTGCTGGAAAGCAGGCAGAGACGAACGATGAGTATCCTGGCGTTCATGCAGCTCGGCAAATCAGTGAGCCACGCCGTTCCGGCGGCGTCCACCAACGGCAATCTCGTGGCGGCACTCGCTGTCGCGGCATCCCTCCTCGCCATCTCCGTCGCGTGGCGCCGTCTCCGCATTCGCCAGCAGGCGCCCGCGTGACCCGTCAACTGAAGGCCCTGGCTATCGTGGTGGCCGGGCTATTCGCCGGCGGCCGTCTTCTATCCTGGGACTGAGAGTCTCGACCATCGGCGCCGCCGCGAGCGGCGAACCGCTCGAGGGAACGTCAGCGATCATTCTCCTCGCAGCGACTCGATGGGATCGACGCGCGACGCACGCCGCGCCGGGACATAGCTCGCCAATAGTCCGATCGCGATCATCGACGCGGACATGCCGGCAAATGTCCACAGGTCGACGGGCTTGACGCCGAACAACAATTTGTCGAGCGCGCTCGTCGACAGCCCCGCCGCGACGAGCCCGATCGCGACGCCAAAAACCACGACGCGCGCGCCCTGCGCGACCACCATCCGCCTCACCTGACCAGCCTCCGCGCCCAGCGCCATGCGAACACCGATCTCGCGAGTGCGCTGCGCGACGACATAGGACAACACGCCGTACAGGCCCACGGCGCCGAGTATCAACGCCAGCGCTGACGCGATGCCGAGGGTGAGCATCGTGAACGACAGCTGCACCATCGAGTCCTTCGCGAGACCGGCCATGGTGAAAACGCGGTACATCGGCGCGCTCGGGAACACTTGCTTCACCAGCGCACGGATCTCCGGCCCGATCGTCTCGGCGCGTCTGGTCTTCACGACGAACGCGGGCGACGAGATGATCCAGCTGCGCGGTTCCGGGCCGACGAGCGGATAATAGACGAGCGGATCGGGCTTGTCGCGGAAATTGTCTTGCATCACGTCGTCGACGACGCCGACCACGGTCTCCCACGATCCGGCTCGGCCCTGGAGCCTGCGGCCGAGCGGATTCTTGCCCGGCCACAGCAGATTCGCGGCCGACCGACTGATCACGATGTTTCGCAAATTCGAAAGGTGATCGTTCGTGTCGAACGGACGGCCCGCCCGCACGCTGATGCCCATCGCCTTGAAGTAGTCGCCCGCCGTGAAGGTGAAGTGCAGCATGGCGCCCGCGTCGGGGTCCGCCGCCATCTCCTCGGTGCGAAAGTGCGCGGCCGCGGTCCCTTCGTTGAGCGGAATGTTTTCCACCAGACCGACGTTCTGGACGCCGGGCAGCTTCGCCAGGCGATCGAGAAAGTCGAGATCGAGGCGCGCATACGATGGACCGTCGGTGAGTCCCGGTCCCTCGGGTGCTATTTGAAAAGTGAAAATATCTTCCGTCGAATACCCTGGGTTCACGTGGCTGAGCGTCCAGAAGCTGCGAACGAGCAAGCCCGATCCGATCAGTAGAACGAGAGCGAGCGCGGTCTGACCGACGACGAGACCGTCGCGCGCCCAGTTCCGCCGTCGCGTCGCCCCGCGGTTGCCGTCGCGCAGGCGATTGAGGTCGGGCGACGAGCCGCGAATCGCTGGAATGAAACCGCACGCTAAAGCCGACAGGAGCGCCGCGCCGAGCGTGAAGAGAACAACCGTCGCGTTTACACCCGCGTCGTGCAGTCGCGGGATGTCGGGAGGTGCTGCACGCAGGAAGACGGGCAGCCCCACCGCGGCGAGGCCCGCCGCCACAAGCGCCGCCAGCGCCGCAACGACGATCGCCTCCGCCATCTGCGAGCGGATCAACTGGCCGCGCGCGGCGCCGATCGCCCGGCGCACGGCGAGATCGCGCTGGCGGCCCTCGGCGCGCACGAGGAACAGGTTCGCGACGTTCGCGCACGCGATCAGGAGAACGAACCCCACGGCGCCAAGCAGTACCCACAGCGGCCGAGCGACGGTGCCGACGAGCGTGTCTTCGAGTGTCTTGACCACGGCGCGGTGTTGGGCGATGAGCTTGCGATAGCCCGCGCTGCCGCCGAAACGATCGGGAATCCGTTTCGACAGCGCGGTGAGCTCTCGGGCGATGGCCTCCGGCGTGGCGCCGGGCGCGGCGCGCGCGACGAGGTTGTTGCCGCCGAAGTTGCCCACGGTGATTCCCTCCGGCCGGATCTCGCTCGAGATCCACAACATCGTTTCGTCATTCGGAAACTTGAATTCCGGCCCCATGATGCCCACGACGGTCTTCATGCCGAAGCCGACGTAGAACGCTTTTCCGATGACCGACGAATCACGATTGAACCAGGACGACCAGAGCGCATCGCTGATGACGACCGCGTTTTCTCCGTCGGCGGTGACCGGCACTCGGCCGAGGATGGGCTTCACGCCGAGCGTCGAGTACAGCGAGTTCGTCGGCCACGACATGCGGATGCGCTCGACACGGTCGCCGGCCCGCAACGTCGACGTGAACGAGTTGTAGGTCGAGACATCCTCGATCAGCTTCGACTCCCTGTACTGCACGAAGAACTCCGGTGCCGGCGCGAATTCGGCGGGAAACTGCGAGCCGGGCGCCGAAGCCCTGATCGTGACGAGCCGGTCGGCGTTCGCGTACGGGAAGGGGTTAAGCAATACGGTATCCACGACCGTGAACATGCCGGCGTTCGCGCCGATGGCGAGACCGAGCGTGCCGACGGTCACCGCGGTGAATCCCGGCGATCGCCGGAGGGCGCGCGCGGCGTGGCGGATGTCCCGAAGCCATTCGTTGAACCTTTCCCGCATTCCACTCTCCTGTGCGCGCGAAAGCCGCGCGCTTCGCCATGTTGGATTCCAGTGCTCCGCGATCGCCGATGTGACGAGGTCCCACGCCGTCGCGAGGGCAAACGCCGCCGTCGCGATACAACCTCGGGCCCGCGCGCGACCGAAATCCTGCTCGATGTGGGCGACGATATCGGCGCCAAACCGCTCCCTGAACGCGGGCGGATAGAGGCCCACGAGCTTGATGAGGGCGCGCTTCACGGCCGGCCTCGCGCGATGCCGAGGCGTTTTTCGGCGACGGCGGCCGCTCCTTTGAGGCGGCGCGCCTCGGCGGCGAGAGCCGCGCGGCCTCGAGCGGTGAGCGCGTAATACTTTCGCGCGAGGCCCGGATGCGGTGCCTGGCCTTCGGCCGATTCGGTTTCGATGACGAAGCCGGACGTCATCAGGCGGGCGATGACGCGATACATCGACCCGGCGCGGGGCGTCAGCGTCCCGCTGGATTCCTCGGCGACGGCATCCTTGATCGCGTATCCGTGCAGCGGGCCGCTCGCAAGCGCGAGCAGGACGTGGTACTCGAAGGTGCTCATTCCGCCGGCGTCGTTCGAGGGCATGCTGCGGCTCCGAGAAGGACAACTGCTCTTTTGGTAAATACGCCAACGGAGTATTTATGGTTTCGCGCCGTTGCGCAAGCGGCAGACAGTTCCCGAACGCTTGGTGGTTGCGCGCCCCGTGTCCGTGCCGTAGTTCTGAGCGTTCATCGCCCCCTCGCCACGAGACGACATCATGCCCATGTACGATGAGCTCGACCTGCTGGATCAGGCGCAGCAGATCGCTGAAGCGGAGGCCGACGAGATCGGCTTCGAGAACGAGGTCGATCGCCGTCATTTTGTTTTTCTTTCTTTGACCGCGGCCGCCGCGGCAACTTTCGGCTTCGGCGCAAAGGCGCTCGCCCAAGGCGGCGGGGGCGGCGGGGGTCGAGGTGGACAACAGGGTCCGGCAACGCCGCCCGTGCCGCTCGACAACATGGAAGCACCGTCGTGGACGTTCCAGCCGTATCCGGGCGGAACGGGCGTGCTTCTCGAGAAAACGTATCGCGAGAAGGGACCTGCGGCGTTTGTCCGACAGCCGTTCTCGTGGACGCGCACGCCGGGCGCTTTCTACGTCGAACCATGGGGGAATGCCGCGCTCCCCCCGACTGACGAGGAGATCGCCTTCCTGCCCGCGCATCGGCTTTCCGCCGCGATCAAAGCGGGCAAGCTCACCTCGACGCGCCTCACGAAGATCTACCTCGATCGTCTGAAGCGGCTGAATCCGACGCTGCTCTGCGCGGTGACCATCATGGAAGAGCGCGGGCTCGCCGACGCGGCCGCGGCCGACGCCGAGATCAAGGCCGGAAAGTATCGCGGCCCGCTGCACGGAATTCCCTGGGGCGTCAAAGATCTCTTCGCCGTGAAAGGAACGCCGACGACGTGGGGCGCGAAGGACTTCGAGAACCGCGTGATCGACGAAGATTCCGAGGTCGTCGTGCGGTTGCGCGACGCGGGCGCCGTGCTCATTGCAAAACTCTCAACAGGGCAATTCGCGCAGGGCGGCAACTGGTTTGGCGGTGGCACGAAGAACCCGTGGAACACCACGCAAAGCTCGAGTGGCTCGTCGGCCGGACCCGCGTCCGCGACGGCGGGCGGATGCGTCGCGTTTGGCATCGGCACCGAGACGTCGGGGTCGATTGTTTCGCCGGCGACGACCTGTGGGTGTTCGGCGCTTCGACCCACCTTCGGCCGCGTGAGCCGATACGGCGGAATGGTGCTGGCGTGGTCGCAGGATCGCGTTGGCCCGATCACGCGCACGGCGGAAGATGCGGCCATGGTGTTCAACGTGATTCACGGCGCCGATCCAAAGGACAACGGATCGATCACCATGCCGTTCCACTTCAACGGAAACATCGATCTCGCGGGTCTGCGCATTGGCGTCCGCCCGCAAAACCAGCAGAACCCGGATCCCAACTTCCCCGCATTTCTGGCGAAGCTCAAAGAGCTCGGCGCCAAGCCGAGAGAGATCGACAACCCGCCGACGGTCGCGGGGAGTCAGGGTGGCATCAACGTCGAGTCGGCGGCGGCTTTCGACTCATACGTGCAGATGAAGGCGAAAGAGCTGGGGATGGACATGGCCACTGTGCTCTCCACCTTCGGCTCGAACGGCGGTCGAGGAGGGCGCGGAGCCGGCGGTGGTGGTGGTCGCGGCGACAGCACCGTGGTGCTCGCGGGCGGCGAGGCGGGCCGCCCTGCCGCACCGAACGACAAGGGTGGCCAGCTCAATCGCTGGGTGCCGGGCCGCACTCCGACGGCGATGGATTTCTTGCAGTCGCAGCGGCGCCGCCAGATGCTGATCGCGGCGTGGCAGGACTATCTCAAGGACATCGACCTCTACGTCGGCGCCGCCGACACGGGTATCCACGCGCAGACGGGCCATCCTGTTGCCGTCGTTCAGGTGGCGTTCGGGCTTCGACCGAACTTCGGCGGTGGGCGCGGTGGCGGTCGCGGAGGCGGTCGGGGTGGTGATTCGGCGGCCGCGTCGGCGCCGCCACCGCCGCTCAATCCACAACCGATCTGCGCGCAGATCGCGGGCAACCTGTATAACGACGACATCATTTTGTCGGTCGCCCACAAGTACCAGGTGAACACGAAGTGGCTCGTTGAACGGCCGAAGCTCGGTTGACGCTTTCGGAGGGTTGAGGGGTCGACCCTCGACCCTCGACCCTCGACCCTCGACCCTCGACCCTCGACCCTCGACCCTCGACCCTCGACCCTCGACCCTCGACCCTCAGCGCGATACCGGATAGAGAGCTCTCTAATCTTCCGCCATCTTTGGCAGCGTCAGCGTAAACGTCGATCCGGTGCCGGCGGCGCTTTCGACGGTGATGTCGCCGCGCATCGCTCGCGCCAGGTCCCGGCTGATGGCGAGGCCCAGACCCGTTCCCTCCTGCGACGTCGTCAACGAGCGTCCCACCTGAACGAACGGCTCGAAGATGCGCTCGAGGTTGTCGACTGGAATCCCCACGCCCGTGTCCTGAACGACGAGCTCGACATGCGAGGCGTTCGACGAGTCGCACCGCAGCGATACACGGCCGCCCGATGGCGTGAATTTCACCGCGTTCGAGAGAAGATTCAACAGAATTTGCTCGACTTTCGCGCGGTCGGCCCACGCAATAGCGTCGCGCGCGCAGGGGACGATGTCGAACAAGAGGCTTTTCGCATCGGCTTGCGGCGTGATCATGTGTCCCACGGACTCGAGCACATCGTGCAGCGCGAGGACGCCGAGGTCGTAGACCATCTGCCCCGCCTCGATTCGTGAGAAATTCAGAATGTCGTTGATGATGCCGAGCAGATGTTGTTGGCTGCGCTTGATGCGCTGAAGATCCGCGCGCTGTTCGCCGGTGACCGGGCCTCGCAGACCCATGTCGATCAGATCCGCGTAGCCGGCGATCGCATTGAGCGGCGTTCGCAGCTCGTGCGACATCGCGGCGAGGAACTCGCTCTTCGCGCGGTTCGCTTCGTCGGCCCGCAACCGTGCGTCCTGTTCCGCGACGTAGAGGAGGGCGCGGTCGACCGCCTGTGCGCATTGCTGCACAAACGCCTGCATGAACAGAAAGCCGTCGTCGTCGACGGCGCTGGCGTCGTTGCCGTGCATCGCGAGCGCGCCGATGGGGCGCCCCGCGGCGTTCACCGGAAACACGGCTGTCCAATCGTAGTCGACCAACAGGTCGGCCAGCACCGGATAACGCCGATCGCGTTCATCTCGCCCGCGAAACACGACGGGCGAGCCCGTTCGGATCGCGTCCGACATCGGAAAGCCCGGCGAGCGAACGACATTCTGCGCCCACTCGGGCAGCAACCGGTAGCCGGCGGAACAGACGATGCTCAGCGGGCCGTATGGCTCCTCCTCCAGCGCCAGAGCGCCGGCGAGCGCACCAACCGCACGAAAACCGTCATTGACGATTGTTTGTGAGATTTCTGGAATCGTCCGCGCGGCGGAGAGCGCCGACGTGATGGTCTGCAGCTCTTCAGTGCGCTGACGTCCCTGCTCCGCCGTGCGTCGCGCCGCCTCCTCCGCCGCGATGCGCCGCTCGTCCTCGAGCGCGCGCATCTGCGCGGAGCGGCGCTCGGTGAGATCCCGCGTGACTTTCGCGAAACCGGCCAGTGTACCGTCGGGCTTGCGGAGCGCCGTGATGAGCACGCTCGACCAGAACAACGACCCGTCTTTGCGCACCCGCCACCCTTCTTCCTCGTATTTGCCCGTGAGCGATGCGATCTCGAGCTCGCGCGGCGGCTTTCCGGCGTCGATGTCGTCCTGCGGATAGAACGTCGAAAAGTGACGTCCGATGATCTCCTCCGCGCGGTATCCCTCGATCCGTTCAGCGCCTTCGTTCCACGTCGTAATGTGGCCGGCCGGGTCGAGCAGGAAGATGGCGTAGTCGCGGACCCCCTGGACGAGCAACCGGAATCGTTCCTCGCTTTCGCGCAGCGTCTCTTCCGCCTCGCGGCGCTCGCTGAGATCGCGCGTCACCTTGGCGAATCCCACGAGCTTCCCTCTCGAGTCGCGCAGCGCGGTGATGACGACGTTCGCCCAGAAGCGCGAGCCGTCTTTTCGAATCCGCCACCCTTCGTCCTCGAATCGCCCATGTCGCGCGGCCTCGCGCAGCTCGCGATCCGGAAACCCCTCTTCCACTCGCTCTTTCGGGTAAAACATCGAGAAATGCCGGCCGATCGCTTCTTCCGCCGTGTAGCCTTTGAAACGCTCGGCGCCGGGATTCCAGGTGAGGATGTACCCGTTTGCATCGAGCGCGAAGATCGCATAATCGCGAACGCTGCTGACCAGCAGGCGATACAGCTCGTTCGGCTCGCGCGTCGGGGCTCGGCTCACCGCCTTGTCGGCTTCCGGCGGCCGGCGAGCCCCCGACTGGTCGGCTTCGAGCGATCGCGACTCGGGCGGAGAGTGATCGGCCATGCTGTACCTTAACGGCCGAGCCGAAGCCGAACAAACGGGCGCGGGAGCGGTTGGCCTATTCGGCTAAAAGGGAGCGTGCCGTAGCAATCGCTCCGGAGAGCTCACCGACCGTGAACGGCTTGCGGACAAACGGCGCGCCGGACGCGGCGACCGCCGCGACCTCGGAGTCGGACGCGACCACCCCGGACATGTAGACGACCCGCAGCTCCGGATTCCGATGGACCGCGCGACGCGCCAGCGCGATGCCGTCGCCGTCGGACATCCGGAGCTCGGTCAGCAGGACCTTGATGTCGCCGCCGTGTTGGTCCAGCAGCCGCAGCGCCGAATTGGCGCCGTCCGCCGTCAACGCGCGGAATTGACTGCCCTCGAGCATTCGCTGGGCGAGTCGTCGAACATCCGCATGGTCATCGACGACGAGGACCAGCCCGGGCCGCGATACGGCTTCAGCCAACATCGACGATTGATCATCCGCTGAGACAATCAACCAATCTCGGCTGCGTCCGCCGGGTTCCAGACCGGGCGAACGACGCGCCATTGGACCCGCGGCCGGGCCTTAGAAGGTGCCGGAGACCAGCGTACCCCCCGCCGCGCTCTTCGCTGTTATGACGGTGCCAACGGCGATCGCGGGAACCGTTTCGCGACGGCTATCGAGCTTGACTTCGGCTTCGCCAAACGAGCTCGCCGTCACGGGTTGCCCGAGTTGTGTTCCCCCGGCGAAAAACGTAACGACCGTCCCGGGCGCGATATGCTCGACTTCGATCTCGAGCTCCGTGCGATCCGAGCGTTGATCCAGCTTCGCTTTTCCCGATGCGCGAGGGAGGGCGGCGTCTGCCGGCGCGACGAGGACGACCGTCACGCGCATGCGCTGTTGTGTGGTGTCGTTCTGATTGCCTGGCCCGCGGTTGCCCTGGTCACCTTGGTTGCCCGGCCCGCGATTGCCCTGCGTGTTGTTGTTTCCGCCGCTTCCGCCGCCGCGGTCGGCGCTCGCGGCATCGGACGTTGGAAGGCGCGTCGGGCTCGACGTGTCGCTGCACGCGGAGACGAGCGTCAAGGTTGCGGCCGAAAGGCCGATGAGAAAAGTGTGAATGTTGAAACGCGTGGCCCGATGCATGAAATGTCCTCGACGTGGAGAGTGAAAGAGCGAGAGTGCCGCGCTCTCCACAGAGGCAATGCGTACACCGGCTGGGTGGCGCGCAGTCGGCCGCGACGAAGTCGCGCGACGGCAACGTGTTGCGCGTCGGTGCCGTCTGCGTCACGTGATTGACGTCACGATCTCCCCTGCTTCGTTTCGAGGCATGTCGTAGCGCCGCGATTCACCGACGGCATCGATCCACGCCGACAATCGGCGGCAATCGATGCTCGCGCCGAGACGCTCGAAGATCGACAGCGCGCGGGTTGCGTCGTCCGTCGCGCCGTCGATGTCGCCTCCGGCCGCCGCGAGCTCGGCGCGCGCCCGCAACACTTCGGCTTCGACGAGCGCGACCTGGTGCCGCCGCGCGAGGCCGAGCGCGTCGTCGAGCGCGCTGCGCGCTCCATGAGCATCTCCCAATGCCGCCCGCGCGCTGCCGACGACGCGCAGGGCTTCGGCGCGGCGGATCGGATCGGCGCGCCGGTCACAATCGTCGACGACGCGGCGAGCGGCGATCTCGGCCACGCGCGCGTCGCCTTGCAGGAGCTTGATCTCCGCCCGGCCGATGCGCGCAAGCGCGACGAGCTGTTGGTTTGCGACATCCATCCCGTACTCGATCGCCCGCCGCTCGTGCTCGTCCGCCCGCTGCAGCAGCGCCATTTGCCGAAACGTGATGGCCATGTTGTGATACGCGTGGGCGAGACCGTGCGGCTGGCCCGCGCACTGGTGCGCGGCGACGGCGCGCGAGTACATCATGAGCGCGCCTTCGTGGTCGCCGCGCACGTTGGCGATGGCGCCGAGGTTGTTCGTCGTTTTCGCCACGAGCTCGAAGTCGCCGTCGCGCTGGGCGAGGTCGTGAGCGCGCTGGAACGCATTTGCGGCATCTTCGAGCTCGCCGAGCTCGAAGCAGGCCGCACCGAGCAGGTTGATCGATCGTCGCAGGAGCCGCGGGTTCGTTCCTCGCTCGAGCAGCGGCACGATGCGCCGGACGCACTCGCGCGCTTCGCGCGCGCGGCCCCCGAAAAACAGCGCTTCCGCGCGGAGCGATGCGAGCTCGAGCGAAGCGTCGTCGTCGACCGCCGCAACCTCGTCAAAGATCTCGCATGGCCCGGGCCTCATACCACTCGGCCGACGCCCGTTGGAATTCGGCCGTCGACCAGGCGCAGCCGCTCCGACACCTGCACGGCCGTCGCGGCGACGTCGGCGCTTTCGTCTGCGTCGTCGACCACGCCGTCCGCGTGGTCGAGCAAACGTTGAAGACGCGTCCTCGAGATCCCGAGCCGTCGCGCCGCTTCGCTTTTGTTGCCGCCGCACAGCTCGACCATCTCGCGCACGGCGGCGACGATCACGGTACTGAGCGACGCGGGAAATGGGATGCCGTTGTCCGCCGCGAGGTCGGCCGCGGCCTGTCCTTCCACGCTCGCCGCATCCAGGCCTCCGCCGTCGCACAGGAGCACGGCTCGCTCGATGGTGTTCCGCAGCTCGCGGACGTTGCCGGGCCAGCGACGCAGCCGCAGAACGCGTTGTGCGCCCGGGAGGAGCTGCGGTGGACGCACTCCGTACTCCTGCGCAAAATGAGCGACGAAATGCCGCGCGAGGGGAATGATGTCCTCCATTCTCGCGCGGAGCGGCGGCAGCTCGATGGGCACGACGTTCAAACGATAGTACAAGTCCTCGCGAAACCCGCCGCGGCGAACCGCGTCGGCGAGATTGACGTGCGTCGCGGCCACGACTTTCACGTCCACCGGCTGGCTCTTCGTGCTTCCGATGCGCCGGATCTGTCGCTCCTGCATCACCCGGAGGAGCTTGCCCTGTAACAGCGGCGGCAGCTGTCCGATCTCGTCGAGGAACACGGTGCCGCCGTTGGCCGCCTCGAACAGTCCCGGCTTCGCGCTCGACGCGTCGGTGAACGCGCCTTTTTCGTGACCGAACAATTCACTCTCGAGCAACTGCTCGGGAATCGCCGCGCAGTTCACATCGACGAACGGCCCTTCGCGGCGCGGCCCATTGTAGTGCAGGGATCGCGCAAGCAGCTCTTTGCCTGTCCCCGTTTCACCGGTGATGAGCACCGTGACGATGCCGTGCGGAATGACGCGAGCCGCCTGGTCGAGCGCGGCAACCAGCGCGGGGCTGTCGCCAAGAATACCCTCGAACCGGTACTTGTTTCGCTCGCCTTCCGCGAACGCCACGCGGCGGCGGTGTGTCTCTATCCGCTGACTCTCCTCACGAACCCACGATCGAAGCAGCTCGAGATCGTCGGTCAGTGAGAAATAGTCGGCGGCGCCGGCCTTGATCGCCGACACTGCCACGCGCCGCTCGACGCTCGCGCCAACGGCCGCGACGTCGATCTCCCGCATGGCCAGATCGCGCAGGACTCCGTCCAGCCGCGGCTCTTCTCCACCGGCGGCGATGACGCCGAGCGCGTCGCGCGCCGTCGCGAACCGCGCCGGTGATTCCGTCATCTCGAGCTCGAGATTGCCTTCGCGAGCCAGCGCCGGCCAGAGCGCGGAGAACGAGTCGCTCAACCGCAGCACGATCAATCGCAACGCCGTTCGAGTCATCAGACGGCGATGGCGTAGCCGGAGAATCCAAAGATCGGCGCCTCGATCTCGTCGGATCCGGTGTTGTTCATGCTCGGCAGCGGGAACCACGGACCGTCCGGAGTTTCGCGGCAGATGACGTGGAGCAGACGTTTCAAGGCGCCGTCGGCGCCGTCGACGCTCCCGTCGCGATCGACGTCTGGATTAGAGTTCTTGTAAGTGAGCTTGAGGCGCGCCGGCTGCTTTGTCGAGAAGCGCAGGCCCGCCGGCTGGAACTCGACGATCCCGCGCTCGGCATCGACGAGGGTCATCGTGATCCGGACGGACTGCCCATCCTGTATCCGGCGGCCGTCGGGCCACGCGTCGAGCGACCGCGGCTTCACACGAAATTCGGCGAAGACGATCGAGTCGCGCCCGCCGTGCGCGCGGTGGTAGTACATCCGAACGGTCGTGTCTTCGCCCTTCCTCACGTTGAACACGATGATCGGATTCGCCACGGCCGGCGCACCATCGGCGGGGCGAAGGAAGAGCACCGGATCGCCGCCGCTGCCGCCGGACCCCGGCGACCGGTCCAGCGACGGTTGCGCGGCGGCCGCAGCATGGTTCCCCACGGCCGGCCCCACCACGTCCCTTCCGCACGCGCCCATTGCGCTCGCGACAACCGCGAGCCCGGCAACCGTCGCCACGACGCGACTCAGTCGACTCATGTCGTTCTCCAACATCCGCCCCGATGGAGGTGAAGCGCTGCGGCTCACGCGGGCAGCGCAATGGCTTCGGCGACGCGACCCGTTTGTGCGGCATGTCACACCCACGCGCGCGTCACGCGGCCGATCGCGTGTTGAGCCAATACGCCATCGGAGTTAGCGGTTCCCGCGTAGCGTTTCGCTACAATGCGTCTCGAAACGCTGCGAATGTCGTTGGCGTTCCGGCGGCCGCGTCGCCCGCGATGAAAGACGTTCTCGCCCGTCCGTTCGGAACGAATCGCCGCCCCCGGATGTCGCCACGCTCCAGCAGATGGGCGTATCCGTCCCGGGGGCCTGCGATGTCCGGGATATCGAGTTACAAGATCAGCGATATGCGAACTCTAAAGTACGATTCCATCTCGGCCGGCGATCGCACGCTATCGCGGAACGATCGCGACGGCGCGCAGCGGCCCGCCCGACCCTCCTTCGATTTTCATCGGCAGGGCGATCACGACGGCGCCCGTCGGCGGCACTTGATCGAGATTCGTCAAATTCTCCAGCCCGACGACGTTGGCGGCGCCGGCCACGCGATGAACCACGAAGTCCGTCGACGGGCCATAGTCGATCGACGGCGTGTCCAACCCGAGCGCGCCGATCTTCCGCACGTCAACCAGAAGCCTCGCGGCCTCCGCCCCAAAGCTCGGGAAGTGGAGCTTCGTCGTTTGTCCGGGAGTGTCGTCGCCGAGGTACGCCTTCTTGTTCGGCCAACGTTTGCTCCAGTCCGTGCGCAGCAGAACGATCGTTCCGGCTTTGATCGGTCCATTGGCTCGTTCGAACTGCCGGACGTCGTCCGCGGTCAACCGATAGTCTGCGTTCGCCCGCGCCTTCGCCGATACGTCGATCACGACCGCCGGCGCGATGAGTTGGGCCACCGGAATCTGCTCCGACGTGCGGCCGTTCTCGTTGAAATGAATCGGCGCGTCGAGATGCGTGCCCCCATGTTCCGGCGACGAGAACGCGAAGGACGAATAGAAATACCCGCCCTCGGTCTTCCCGTACGAGAGCTTATCCAGCTTGAACGTCGACGGCGCGTTCGGCCAATAGATCGTCTGGGCGTTGAAGGCATGGGTGAGGTCCACCACGCGCGAACGCGCGAGATCGATCGTTTGCGCCCAGAGCGCGGCCGGCAGCGCGACGAGCGCGAGAGACAGGCGTGTCATGCTCTATTCTGCGGAGGCCCGGAGCGACTCGGCAAGCGTTGTCGCCCTCACGCTTCGCGAACCGACGCGGAAGGCTCGCTTTTCCGTCTGGCGCCCATGTTGGTTTGGCGCCCGGGCGGCGATCATTCTAGAAACCCCTTTGTTCTCCGCCGATGACAGCATCCACGACGACTCCCAGCCCTCACGCGCCCGCCCCGGCCTCCGCGGCGTCCGCGAACGCGCCGCACCTCGCCGCCCCCGACGTGAACCCGTCTTTCACCAAGGGCGTGTTTCTCGGTGAGATCAACGAAGACCTCGTGTTCCCGTTCCCCACGCTGTCGCCCGAGGAGCGGGAATCGCTCACGATGATCCTGGACTCCTTCCGCGCTTTCGCCGCGGAACACGTCGACTCGCAGCGCTTCGATCACGACGGACAGTTTCCCGATTCCATGCGCCAGGCGTTCCACGAGCTCGGCATGATGGGCGTGAACATCCCCGAAGAGTACGGCGGCCTCGGGATGTCGGCGCAGGTGTACAACCGCATCTTTGGAGAGGTCGGCGCCACCGATCCGGCCCTCTGTGTCTACTTCGGCGCGCACCAATCGATCGGCTGCAAGGGGATCGCGCTGTTCGGCACGGAGGACCAGAAGCAGCGCTACCTCTCGCGGTGCGCCAGCGGAGAGCTCGTCGCCGCGTTCTGTCTGACGGAGCCCGGCTCCGGATCCGACGCGCAGGCGATGAAGACGACCGCGGTCCTCAGCGACGACGGATCGCACTATCTGCTCAGCGGAACCAAGATCTGGATCTCGAACGCCGGCTACGCCGGTCTCTTCACGGTTTTCGCAAAGGTCGCCGTCGACGTCGACGGCGTTCGCAAGGAGCGGGTGACCGCGTTTCTCGTCGACGCGCATGCGCCGGGAATCACGCTGGGCAAACGCGAAGAAAAGATGGGGATCAAGGCCTCGGACACCCGGGCCGTGTTCTTCGACCGCGTCAAAGTCCCGGTCAAAGATCGCCTCGGAGACGTCGGTCAGGGATTTCGCATCGCGCTCGAGGTTCTCAATTCGGGCCGCCTCGGCCTCGCCGCGGGCTCGGCGCGCGGGACACGGCGCATCATGCACGAGGCGCTGACGTACGCGGCGCAACGCGAGCAGTTCGGCCGGCCCATCGGCTCGTTCGAGATGATTCAACGAAAGTTCGCGACGATGGCCGTCGAGTGTTACGCCGCCGACTCCGCCGTCATGGTTGCCGCGGGTATGGTCGACCGCGGAGGCATCGACTTTTCGCTCGAGACCGCGGCGTGCAAAGTCTTCGCGTCCGAGCTGGCGTTTCGCGCGTCCACGGAGGCACAGCAAATCGCGGGGGGGATCGGATACTCGAAGGAGTTCCCGTATGAGCAATCCGTGCGAGATTCGCGCATCAACCTCATCTTCGAGGGAACGAACGAGATCCTGCGCGCACTCATCGCCCTCATGGGCATGCAGCAGCCGGGCGAGCGACTCAAGGCCCTCGGCAAGGCGTTCAAGGATCCGATTCACTCGCTCGGCGCCATAGGCAACTATCTCGCCGGGCGTGCGAAGCGGACGATCACCAAACCGAAATTCACGAAAGTTCATGATGCGCTCGACCGCGAGGCCGAGCTCGTGGCCGAGCTCGTCCACGATCTGGCGATCGCCGTCGAGGACGCAGTCATCAAACACGGAAAGAACATCATCGATCGCCAGTTTCTGCAGGAGCGCATGGCCAACGCGGCGATCGATATCTTCATTGCGACCGCCGTGCTGTCGCGCACCACGTGGGAGATCGAGCGTGCGGGCGGCGTCGATGCCGCCCGGTATCAGATCGACTGCGCGCGAGTCTTCGTGCCGATGGCGTCGCGCCGTGCCCGGCGCAATATCCGCGCGCTCCGGCGCAATCAGGACACCCGCTTGAAATCACTGGCGGAACGAGCCCTCGAGACGGCCGACGTCGCGCCTCCGGCGCCGACAGATGTTTAGTGCGCCACGTCACTGAAAAACGCAAAAACTCTTTACTATGGGGCGTCGACGCGACATGATAGTGTTTCCGACCAAAGGGCGATGTCGCCCCGAACCTCTCCGACCCTTCGCATGTCACCCAAGAACGAACCCGTCGCACCCGCTGCCGTTGCGACGCCCACTGCCCACTACGGCAGCACTCGACGCGTGATCGACGAACAGGGAATTCTCTGGAGTATCTCCGAACGGCCAAACACATTCGACCGCCACACCGGATGGTCGTTGGTCTTCGAGTCGCAGTCCGCGGTGCGCAGCGTCGTCAGCTATCCCGGCGACTGGTATTCGCTTGAAGCCGCCGAGTTGATCGAGCTGAGTTGCTTGCGATAGCGCCTTGCCTGAACCACTGACGCTCGATCCTCGCAGTACCGCCCTCGTTCTGATCGACCTGCAAAGGGGAATCGTCGGACGCGCGCTGGCACCCTACGACGCGGGACGGGTCGTTCAGAATGCGATTCGGCTCGGACGACGGTGCAATGATCTCGGAACGGCGGTCGTTCTGGTGCACGTGACTTTCGGTCCGGGCGGCGTCGATCGTCCCCAGCAGCCGGTCGATTCGCCGACACCGCTGCCGCCGGGCGGCTACCCGGCCGAGTGGGCGGACTTCATTCCTGAGGTCGCGGAGTTGCGCGCCGACGTCGTCATCACAAAGCGACAGTGGGGCGCCTTTCATGGTACGGAGCTCGATCTGCAGCTCCGCCGCCGTGGGATCACCACCATCATCCTTGGCGGCATCGCCACGAACTACGGCGTCGAGTCCACGGCACGCGAAGCGTGGCAGCACAACTACTCTGTCGTCGTCGCCGAGGACGCGTGCACCAGCATGGATGCCGAGATGCATCGGTTTTCGGTGGACAGGATCTTCCCGCGTCTCGCCCGCGTGCGATCGACGAACGCGATCCTCGCAACGCTTGACGCACCTTGACACTGTTGCACTAAATAATAAATTAGGCTTGACTAAAATTCGGCGGCATCGTGGACATCGCCATCGAGCGGATGACCGGGATTGCCTTCCTGGTTGTCGCGGTATCACATATCGTCCGGCCGCGCGGGTGGGCCGAGTTCTTCGCCCAGCTCGAGGCGCGCGGTGAGCCAGGCGCGTTCATCAACGGCATGATGGCCTTGTCTCTCGGGGCCGTGATCGTCGCCTTTCATGGCGCCAGCTGGAGCGGGACGTCGGCGATCGTGACGGTCATCGGCTGGGGCCAAGTCCTGAAGGGACTCCTCAACTTGTGCTTCCCGGCGTATGGCCTGAGGCGCATGGCGACCGTTCCCGTCGAGAAGTCGTGGAAGTTCGTCGCCGCCGGCACGATCATGTTGCCCGTCGCCATCGCCATCCTGTGGGGCGCTTCACTGCCCAGGTCTTAGCGGGACGCTACGACGACAGGTATCTCGCGCACGACAGGCGGCGGTACGCGCAGCCATTGGCTCAGGCCGAGGCCCGTTGCGCGGATCCTCGCTGGGCCGGGCTCGAACCGCTCGAGCATGGCAGGCGTGAGCGCAACCACGAGACTTCCGTGGCGGGTTCGCGGATCGAGCGAAGCCGTTCGGTTGCTCGGCACCACAACCTTGCCCAGTGTTTCGGCGCGCGCCCCCTGCACCATCTCGAGCCTCAGGGTGACGTGCACGCGACCGGAGCTCGCGATGCGCGTCGAGGCGACCGATCCCGCCGCGAGCGGCTGCGCCGGCGAATCCACGTCGACGGAATACACCTGCACGATCGCGCGGTAGCCGGGATCGTGGCAAGAATGACGAACGCGATGACGAAGGGCATCGTGAGCCGCCGCAGCACGACCATCGACGGCGGCTCGGCGACAAACCGGCGGTGGAATGCAGAGGTCATATCACTCTGTCGTGGCGAGCGAGAGGATCTGCTTCTCTGTCGTTGCGCCCTAAAGGACATTCCCCGGAGCGAAAATCCCTTTCGGATCAAGCACGTTCTTCAGCGCTTGCATGACCTCAACCTGCGTCGCCGACAGCTGCGTCCGCAACCAGTGCCGCTTGAGCTTTCCAAGACCATGCTCTGCTGCGACCGTTCCTCCGAGCGCCAGGACCGCGGTGATCGTCGTTTTCACCACGTCATTGATTCGTGCCAATTCGTCGGCGTCGTGCGCGATGAAGTTTTGATGTGGATGTCCATTCCCGGCGTGCCCGTACATCACGGCTTGCTCGACCCCGGCATCGTCGGCCGCCTGGCGAGCCGTCGCAACCGCGGTGGCGAGATGTCGGTATGGGACTGCCCAGTCGGTGGATACTTTCCGGCCACCGAAGGCGCGACGCGCTGATCCACGCTCGTTCATGTGCGCCGGCACGGCGTGTCGAAAGCGGCGTGCCGCGCGAAGAGCGGCTGCATCGGCGAATGCCTCGATGTCGCCCTCGTTGGCGCCGAGGGACTGCGCGAGCTCGATCCATTGCTCGAGCTGGGCGTCCGATTCGTCCTCCGTCCCCGACGCCTGCTCCAGGTACACCAGCGCCGCCCCGCCGCGCATCCAATCCGGACCCATGGCCTCGCGCGCGATAGCCAGGGCCTGGCCGTCGAAGTACTCCAGACACTGAGCTCGCGGGCCGTGCGCCGCGTCGCCGCGTTCGCGGGCGCGCATCACGAACTGGAGCGACGATTCTTCGGTGGGAAACGGGATGGCCAGTCCCAGCTCGTATTCGGGCAGCTTCACGAGCGACAGCTCCGCCTCGACGATCACGCCGAGCGTGCCTTCGCTGCCGACGATCCAGTCGACCGGATCCTGCGAGGAATGGAACCCGACGGTGTTTTTCTCGAGCTGCGGCCGTCGGAGCTCGACGATCGATCCCACGCCGTTCACGAGTTTCACCGCCCGAACGTGCGCGCGCGTCGGGCCATAGCGAAGCGAACGTGCTCCCGATGCGTTGCACGCGATCGCGCCGCCGATCGTCGCATCGTGCTCGCTCGTCGGGTCGGGCGCAAAGCGTAAACCCAACTCGGCGATGTGCGCGTTCAGCGCGGCCACGCGCACGCCCGGTAGAACGCGGGCAACTCGCTGGTCGACGTCGACGTCGAGGATGCTCGACATCGCGGACATCGAGAGCAATATGCCCGCGTCGGCGATGGATGCGGCGGTGGTACTCGTCTGCGCGCCCGCCGGCGTGACCGGTGTTCGCCCGGCGACAGCTTCGCGGACGAGCTCAGCGACCTCGTTGGCGTCCGTGGCTCGCGCGACGGCATCGGGCACGAGCTCGAGCCCGGACGCGTCGCGCGCGTAACTCTTTCTGACGTCGAGATCCCGGCTCAGCTCCATTCGACGATCGACCGGGCCGGGGAAGCGAACGCTCTCGTCCCTTACGGCTTGCTCGCCGGCGTGAAGCGGAAATCGTACTCCAGCTTGATCGTGTCCGCCACACTCAAGAGCACCGGGACGCGCGGCTGATCGAGTGAGAAATCCTTGAAGGTGAACGCGGTCGTGGCGGTTCCGAAGACGTCGGTGCCGTCGCTCTTCGCGGAGACCTTCCACATCGTCGGATGAGTGACGCCGTGGACCGTGAGGTCGCCCATGAGGTCGAACGTCGACGCGGTTCCGGCGAGGGGCATCGACAGAAGTCCGTGCACCATCGTCGGGACGAGCTCGACGATCGGAAACTTGTCGATCTCCATCGTCTTGCGATGGATGAAATTGTCCCGCCGGTCCTTGTCGCTCTTCAGCTTCGTGAGGTTCACCGTGATCTTCGAGCTGTCGCGAACCACATTGCCGTTCGCGTCGACCACGATGATTCCCGCGATATCCTTTGTGACGCCAACCGCATCGTTCGGAAGGTCGAGTCCGACCAGTTGCTCGCGCACGCGATAGCGCGCTTCGTTTCCAACCGGGGCGACGACGAAATGCAGCCGCGCGGGCGCCGCCGGCGCCGCAGCGTGCGTGTTGCTCTTCCCGTCCTTGGATTGCGCGAGCGCGCAGGGGGCGAGAACCGTGACGGCCAACAACCCTGCTACGAACCGTGAAACCATCGTCGAACCTCGTGGGGGCGAGTAAGAATGGTTGACGAAACAAATACGGTTTTCCCGCCTTCAGCGTTGTCGGGCCGGGTCGTCGGCCGCGGAGTCCGGCCTGTGTGACTCCCCTTGACCGTCGAAAGGACCCGCCCCACTATTCCTTTCGACCGTCGAAAGGAGACCGATGTCACCCCGCGACCGCGACGACGTCCTGCAGGGCACGCTCGACATGCTCGTCCTCAAGGCGCTCGAGTTGGGCGACTTGCACGGCTGGGGCATTACCGAGCGAATCGAACAGGGCTCGAAACACGCCTTTCAGCTGAATCAGGGATCGCTTTATCCCGCGCTTTACCGGCTCGAGCGGCAGGGCTATGTGACGTCCCGCTGGGGTACGACCGAGAACAACCGCCGGGCCCGCTATTACTCGCTGACCGCGGCCGGACGCCGACAACTCGCCGCCGAGGTTCAGAGTTGGGAGCGTGCATCGAGCGCGGTGAATCTCGTCCTGCGCATGTCCAACTGAGGACATACCGCCATGAGCTTCCTCGGCGCTTTCGTCGCGCGGCTGCGTGGACTGCGGGCGACCAATGACACGGACGCACGCCTGGCCGACGAGATCCGGTTCCACATCGACATGCAGACCGAAAAGAATCTTCGAAGCGGCATGGCGCCGGATGCGGCCCGCCGCTCGGCGATGACGCATTTCGGGGGCGTCGAGCGATACAAGGACGAAACCCGCGATCAATACCGGACACGGCCGCTCGAGGACGCCATTCACGATCTCCGCTACGCCGTGCGAACCTTGCGTCGCGCCCCCGCGTTCGGGCTGACGACGATCCTCACGCTTGCCATCGGCATCGGCGCGAACACCGCGATCTTCAGCGCCGTCGACGGCGTTCTCCTCAAGCCGCTGCCATACGTCGATGCCGATCGCCTGATGACGATCTGGCAGCACGACATGAAGAAGGACAGCCGCGACCCGGCCTCGCCCGCGAACTTCCTCGATTGGCGAGATCGGGCTCGTTCGTTTGCTGTTCTCGCCGCCGCCGAGCCATTCAGCCTGACGCTGACGACTCCGGACGGGCCGGAGATGATTCGCAACTGGAACGTGACAGAGGGATTCTTTGCGGCGCTTGGCGTTCACCCATTTCTCGGCCGGTTCTTCGAGCCCGGCGATTTCGTACCAAACGCCCCGCCCGTTGTCGTCATCTCATACGAGAGTTGGCAACGTCGGTTCGGCGGCCGCCCGAGCGTCGTCGGAACGCGACTGCAGCTGGGCGGTGCCACCGCGACGATCGTCGGTGTGATTCCGAGAAATGCGGCGTATCCTGCGGGTCGCGAAGTCTGGTCCCCGAAGATTCTCACCGAAGACGATCGACAGCTTCGCGGCTCGGGGTTTTATCCCGTGATCGGCCGGCTCCGTGCTGGTGTGTCACGTGAAACGGCCGAAGCGGAAATGCGAGTCATTGCGCAGCAGCTGGCGAAGGAAAATCCGCGCACGAACGCCAACATCGGCAGCGACGTCGTGCCGATGGCCGAATATCTGGTGGGCGGCGTGCGAAAGACACTGTGGCTCCTCGTTGGCGCGGTCGGTCTCCTTCTGCTCGTCGCGTGTGCGAATGTTGCGAACCTCCTCGTTGCACGGACCATGCGCCGTGCGCGCGAGCTCGCCATTCGAACCGCGCTCGGCGCCGGGCGAGGACGCGTCGTTCGACTGCTGATGGCGGAAAGCGCGCTCCTCGCGATCGTCGGCGCGGCCGGCGGGATGGTGCTCGCGCGATGGGGCGTGGCGGCAATTCGCGCGCTCGCGCCGGTGGACTTGCCTCGCGTCGAGGAGATACACGTCGATTTCCGCGCGCTCGGCTTCGCGCTCGCGGTCGCCCTCGTCACCAGCGCCATATTCGGGCTCGCGCCTTCCCTCCGTGCGGCTCGCGGCGACGCACAGCAGGAGCTCAAGTCCGGCGGCCGCGGTTCCACGGGCGGCCGCGCGCAGCACCGGGCACGCAACGCGATTGTCGGCGCGGAAGTCGCTCTGGCGGTCGTGTTGTTGACCGGCGCTGGTTTACTCATTCGAAGTTTCATAACGCTGCTTCGCGTCGACCGCGGATATCAAGTCGATCACATCGTGTCGGCGACGATGTTCACCTGGCAGTGGAACGATGGGCCGGCACGGCTCGCGGGCTTCGCTGACCAGCTCGTCGATCGCGTGCGCGCGCTGCCGGGCGTTCGCGCGGCCGCCGTTTCCACGTCGGTTCCCCTGGCCGAGGCGATCGGCCCGCAGGAGGGCCGTTTCACGATCGAAGGACAAACGCCGAGCGCCGACGCGGAGTCGCGCACGACACGTGTCGTGGTTGCCACGCCCGAGTTGCTCGACGTCCTCCGTATTCCGTTGCGCGGCGGCCGTCGATTCACTCGCGACGACGACGCGAGACGAACCCAGGTCGTGCTGATCAACGAGACGATGGCGCGCCGCTATTGGCCGAACGAGAACCCGGTCGGCAAACGCATTCAGCTGCGCTACGCCGGCCCGCCGACGTCGCGCGAGATCATCGGCATCGTCGGCGACGTGCGTGATCGGTCGCTCGAGACGCCGCCATCGCCGGGAATTCTCATTCCGCTCGCCCAGGCCCCGACCGGAAGCATCATGGTCGTCGCGCGTACGGCGAATGATCCGGCGAGCGCCATTCCCGCAATTCGCGCGGCGGTGGCGTCACTGAACCCGAATCTGCCGATCGCGCGCACGGCGACGCTCGAGGGCCTCACGGATGACGCGCTGCGTTTCCGTCGTTTCATCTTGCTGCTCCTCGGAAGTTTCGCGGCGACCGCGCTGGCGCTGGCGACCGTTGGCGTCTACGGATTGATCGCGCAAAGCGCCGCCGAGCGCCGGCAAGAGATTGGCGTTCGCATCGCCCTCGGCGCCCGTACGCCCAGCGTGCTGCGATACATGCTGCGTCAGGGACTCGGGCCAGCGAGCGCAGGTGTGGCCGTCGGGCTGCTCGCGTCGGCGTGGCTCACGCGACTCCTGCGCGGCATGTTGTACGAGGTTGCGCCGCTCGATGCGGCGACCTTTTTGTTGGTGCCGGCCTTGATGGTGATGTTGGCGGCGGCGGCGTCGCTCATTCCCGCTTGGCGCGCGGCGCGTGTCGATCCACTGACTGCGCTGCGGGCCGGATGACGCCATCGTCGTCCCCGCCGGACGCGGCAGCGCGCGATAGATCTGCTTTACCTGGTCTTCAGCTGGCCTTCCAAAAACCCTAATACAGAAAGGACGAGCGGAATCAGCGTCAGAATCGTCGCCGACGTCATTGTCACCCACCGGTGATGCAGGCGAGTGGAAACGCCCGGAATGACCGCCGAAATGAGCAACGCGACGCCAATCAGCGTCGCGTCGATGAACAGTCCGAGAATTGTGCCCGACGCCGTGCTCCAGAGCAAGATCGACGTGCGCACGTGCTGGAAAGAGGTTACGGCTTGATCTGAATCGCCGCGCCGGCCGGAATCGCCCGCCAGATCTCTTCGATCTCGGCGTTCGTCACCGCGATGCATCCCTCGGTCCAATCCCAGTTGCTGTGCTCCGCGCCCAGCTTGGCGTACGCGGCAGGCAACCCGTGAATCATGATGTCGCCGCCCGGAGCAACGCCAAGAGCGTTCGCCCGAGCGAGGTGTGCCGCGTCCGGATAGGAGACGTGCAGCGCCATGTGGTACTTGCTCGCCGGGTTCTTGAAGTCGATCCGGTAGAGACCTTCCGGCGTTCTGTTGTCGCCGATGCGCTCTTTGTCGCCGACCGGCTGCTTGCCGAGTGCGACCTTGTACTGGCGCACCGCAAAGCCGCCCTGGTAGAGCGTCAGAGTCCGCTTTCCCTTTTCGACGACGATGCTATCCGCGGTAATCGCACCGCGAATCCCGATAACCGGAGTTCGAAGAACCGTGGGCGTGCCGACGGCCTTGGCCGTATCGCGAACGGCGGAGGCGGAGAGGAGGGCGGCGCCAAAAAGAGTGATCAGCATGACGACAAAGCGAAATTACGCCGGAGTGCCGGGGAGGCGAACGTTTGACGTTGGTCGTGACGTGATTCGACGCTCAATATACGCATGAGGTCACGGCACCAAGCAAGTCCTTTGGCAGCCTCGACAACGTGACTCGCGTCACCGTCTTCCCACGGCCTGATATTCCGTTTCATGGCACTTCTCTACCGTTACTTGCGCGGCTACTGGCCATTGGTAGCGCTCGCTTTGTTTCTCGCGGCGGTCAACCAGGTTTTCTCCCTGCTCGATCCGCTGATCTTCCGGCACGTCATCGACGACTACGCGACAAAGTACGATCAGTACACCAACGGCGAATTCTTTCGCGGAGTCACCCTTCTCCTTGGCATGGCGGTCGGCGTGGCCTTCGTCTCGCGCGTCGCCAAGAATTTCCAGGACTACTTCGTCAACGTCATAACGCAAAGGCTGGGCGCGCAGATCTACACCGACGGAATTCGCCACTCCCTGTCGCTCCCCTTCCAGGTCTTCGAGGATCAGCGAAGCGGCGAAACCCTCGGCAAGCTGCAAAAGGTGCGAGCCGACACCGAACGCTTCATCTCCGCTTTCGTGAATATCCTCTTCACGACTCTGGTGGGCGTCGTGTTCGTGATGATCTACGCGTACAAGGTCCACTGGTCGATCGCGCCCGCCTTCCTGCTGACAATCCCCATCCTTGGCGTGTTGAGCTCGGTGCTGAGCCGGCGCATCAAGGCGATTCAAAAAATCATCGTCGCCGAGACAACCGCGCTCGCCGGAGCGACCACGGAGTCGCTGCGAAACATCGAGCTGGTCAAGAGCCTGGGCTTGTCTGACCAGGAAGTGCAACGGCTGAACGCCACGACTGACAAGATTCTGAAGCTCGAGCTGAAGAAGGTTCGCTACATCCGATCGTTGAGCTTCATCCAGGGCACCAGCGTGAACTTCATCCGCACGTGCATCCTGTTCCTCATGCTCTATTTGATCTACGACAAGCAGATCTCCGTCGGCCAGTTCTTCTCCCTGCTGATCTATTCGTTCTTCATCTTCGGGCCGCTGCAGGAGCTCGGCAACGTCATCAACATCTATCGCGAGACCGAAGCGTCGCTCGCGACCTATCAGAAAATCCTCGATACGCCGCTCGACGCGAAACCGGCGAACCCCGTCGGCGTGAATGACCTGAGCCTTCTGGAGTTCAACGACGTTTCGTTCACGCACCAGACCGCCAACTCTCCCGCCCTGTCCGACATCAGCTTCGGCGTTTCACGCGGCGAAACGGTGGCGTTTGTCGGACCATCGGGCTCGGGCAAGACGACGCTGGTGAAGTTGCTCGTGGGGTTGTATCAACCGAAGCAGGGCGAGGTCCTGTACAATGGCGTCGACAGCCGCCGTGTCGACCTCGACAAGTTTCGCGAGCGCATCGGGCTCGTGACGCAAGACGCCCAGCTCTTTTCCGGATCGATCCGCGAGAACCTGCTCTTCGTCCGCCCCGACGCCACCGACGACGAGTGTCTCGAGGTCCTTCGGAGAGCCGCCGCGAACAACCTGCTCGCGCGCGCCGACAAGGGACTGGACACCGTGATCGGGGAGGGCGGGATGAAGATTTCGGGCGGCGAGAAGCAGCGTCTCTCGATCGCCCGCGCCCTTCTGCGTCGCCCCCATTTGCTCGTGTTCGACGAGGCCACATCGGCGCTCGATTCGCTGACCGAAGAGGAGATCAGCCGCACCATGCGCGACATTTCCGCCGCCGCGGACGTCATCACCGTGCTCATCGCGCACCGACTCTCGACCGTCATGCATGCCGACCGAATTCACGTGCTGGAGCGCGGCCGAATCATCGAGGTCGGGCGACACGACGAGCTGCTCGGGTCGAAGGGTCTGTATTACGCGATGTGGAGACAACAGGTCGGCGAGCGACGCAACGAAGGTGGAAAGCTGGAACCGTGGAAAGGTGGAAGTGACAAACGGCCACGCCTTTCCACCGCTCTACCTCGTTAACCGGTCGAGATAGGCCTTCCGGAATTTCGCCACTTTGGGCGCGATCACGACCTGACAATATCCCTGATCAGGATTCTGTTTATAGTAATCCTGATGATAGTCCTCGGCCGGGTAGTAGCTCGCGGCGGCCTTGACCTCCGTCACGATTGGATCGTCCCACACGTTGTTGCGATTCAGCTCGTCGATCACCCGCTCGGCGGTGTCGCGCTGCTCCGGCGAGTGGTAGAACACGGCAGAGCGATACTGCGTGCCCACGTCCGCGCCCTGCCGGTTCAGCGTCGTCGGATCATGGATGGTGAAGAAGACTCCGAGCAGATCTCTGAACGCGATGACGTCCGGATCGAACGTCACGCGCACGACTTCCGCGTGTCCCGTCATTCCCGAACACACGTCACGGTACGTTGGTTTGGGATACTGACCGCCGGAGTATCCCGACTCTACTTTTTCGACGCCTTTCAGCTGGCGAAAAATGGTGTCGAGACACCAGAAGCATCCGCCGGCGAGGGTCGCGGTCTCGGTTTTACGTGTTGTCATGGCTTATGATGAAAGTTCAGCCTCTCGAATAGTCGTACGCCTCGCCGTCCCGCTCCGCGATCCGCGTTCAAACGTTCCAGTCTGCTCCGCAATGCATCTCACCCAAACCGTCGACATCGAGACTCCCGAGTTGGTCGTCGTGTCCTACACGATTGCCGGCCTCGGTTCTCGCGTCTACGCCGCGCTGATCGATCTATTCATCTGCGCGCTCCTCTTTATCGGCGCGATCTTCGGCCTCGTCCTGATCTCGCGCGGCGAAGCCGACGATCCGACCGTCGCGACGCCGACGACCGCTTGGGCCGTCGCCGTGATGGTGCTGCTCCAGTTCGTCGTCCTGTGGGGGTACTATCTGCTCTTCGAAGGACTGCGCGACGGCCAGACGCCCGGCAAGCGGCTGTTGGGGCTGCGCGCTGTCCGCGACGGCGGGTACTCGGTCGGATTCTCCGCGTCGGCGGTGCGCAATCTCATGCGCATCATCGATCTGCAGCCGGGCTTCAGCTATCTCATCGGTATCGGCAGTGTCGCCCTCACGAAAAATGGAAAGCGCCTCGGCGACATCGTCGCCGGCACGCTGGTCGTCCGCGAGGCGCTCGTCCGGCAACCCGCGGCCCCCCGCGCCGAAGCGGTGATCGATGCGCCAGCGACTCCACCGACCACGAAGCTCACGGACGCCGAGTTTCACTTGCTTCAGCGATGGAGCGACCGTCGCAATTCGCTCGAGCCCGAGCGCCGCCGGCAGCTTGCCGCGCAAATCATCGCACGGCTGCGCCATGCGCTGCCGGGGGGTGTCGAGAATGAAAGCGCGGCACTCCTCCGTCTTCTCGCCGACGAGCGCCGCGCGCGCGAGCAGGGCGCGGCGGCGAAAGGGGCAACCGGCGCAAGTCGAGAGCGCTACGCGATCGTGACCACGCGGTCGCCGCGGTGGATCGCGTTCGCCGCAAAGTTGGCCGACGCGCAACGCCGCGGCTTGCGCGCGCTGGGCGAGTCCGGTGTCCGTGATTTCGTCGCCGAGTATCGCGCACTATCCGTAGACCTCGCGCGACTGCGTACTGCCGTACGCGGTGGGGCGAGTGATGAAGTGTTTTACCTCGGTCGGCTCGTGGCCGCGGCGCACAACCTTCTGTATCGCGACGATCGCACGACGCTTCGCGCCGCCTTGCAGTTCATCGCCTTGGACGTTCCAACAGAGGTGCGCCGCTCGTACCGGCCGATCCTCGTCGCCGCGGCGTTTCTCTTTGTGCCAGCCACCATCGCGTACACAGCGGTCGTCCGCGATCCGGCGGTCGCATCAGTATTCATTCCGGTTCAAATGCTCGACCGCGCCGAAGGCGGGGTCCAACGCGCTCGGAAGGGTGAAGGGTACATCAAGGACCCGGAGGTCTTTCGTCCGGTGATGGCGAGCCAGATCATCGCGAACAACGTGCAGGTGACGATCGCCGTGTTCGCATTCGGCATCACCGCCGGACTTGGCACTCTTCTTCTACTGCTCTTGAACGGCGTTTCACTCGGCGGTGTATTCGGACTTTATAAATCGAAAGGAATTCTTTCGTTGCTCGTGGCGTTCGTCGCGCCGCACGGAGTGCTCGAGCTGTCGGCGGTTTGCATTGCCGGCGGCGCGGGCCTCCTGATTGCCGCCGGCCTCGTCTTACCGGGCAATCGCACGCGCCGGCGCGCTCTCACCGAGAATGGCCGCCGAGCGATGCGCCTCATTGCGGCATCGACGGTGCTGCTCCTTGTCGCGGGCTCGTTGGAAGGGCTGGTGTCGCCCATTCCATACTGGCCGCTCTCGCTCAAATTGCTCGTCTCGGCGATGACGCTCGTTCTGATGATCGCCTATCTGCGAGGCGGTGCGAAGCCGACGCCTCCTCGACGACCCGTCGCGGCGCCCGCCGACGATGAAGTTGCCGGCGTATTATCCCTTTGACGTGGTCAGCCGCCCGAGCGCGAGGGGCTATAACAAACCGCGCGCCTTGATCTCGAGGTAGCGATTCACGACGGCCGCCGACATGCGGCTCGGCGCAACATCCAGCACGGTGATTCCCGCCTGGCGCATGCGAGCCAAGGCCTCCTCGCGCTCTCGCACGAGCTCCTCCGCCGCGGCGGCGCGATAAAGCGCGAGCGACGCGGTCGTCGCGGGGCGCGATGCCGCAAGCAGCTCGTCGTTCTGAATTGCCACAATGAGCACGACGTGTCTGTGCGCGGCGCGGCCGGCGTGCGCGATGAACTGTCGCGCCGAGCGCGCGTCGATGACGTCGGTGAAGAACACCACCAACGCGCGCCGCCGCTGCCGCGTCGCCAGCAGGCGAAACGCGGACGCGTAGTCCGGCTCGGTGAGCGTCGCGTCGAGGCCACTGAGCGTCGTACGAAGGCTCCGCAGCGCCGTCGTTCCACGCTGCGCCGGAACAAACGCGCGGACGTCGTCGTCGAAAGCGATCAGGCCAACGCGGTCGCCGCTCGTCGCCGCGACATCGCTCAGCAACAGTGACGACGACAACACGTGCTCGAATCGCGAGAATCGCCCCGCCAGTTGTGTCATCGCGCGGCCGCAGTCGATCAGCGAGATCACCGTTTGCGATCGCTCGACCGTCTGCTCGCGCGTGATGAGGCGCGCATGGCGCGCCGTTGCTTTCCAGTCGAGCATTCGCGGGTCGTCGCCGGGCACGTAGTCGCGAAGTCCCGCAAACGCGCCGCCTTCTCCGCGCTGCTTCAAGGCGCGCACGCCGACGTCGCTCAATCGATGCTGCATCGCCAGGAGACGAAACCGCCGGACGTTCGACAACGAGGGCACGACGACGACCTCGCCACCGAGGTCGCGGCGTATGATGCGGCGTAACAGCCCCAGTGACGACGTCACGCGAATCGCCATCTCCCCGAGCCGATGTCGCCCGCGCACCGTTCCTGTCACGGGAATAGCGACCGTCAGCTCGCTCTCCGGCGCCAATCGGGATTTCGCGTCGGATATCGAACCGCTGATCGCCGTTGGAAGCTCGTCGAACATCTCCACGACGAACGGCGACGACCAGAGCGAGCGAACAACGTAGCGAATCTCGCCCGGGTCGCCGAGCCCGATCGTCTCCGGAACCGTGCGCTCGAGATCGACGTGCCGCGACGCGGGAAGCCGCAGAAAATCGACGACCACGGCAATGATCGCGGCTATCAGCATCACGCCGGCGACGCGCGCTCCGGCAGCACCGGGTATGAGCCACAGTGCGCCAAGGCCGAGGACGACGGCCGCGAGCCGGGGCGTCGGTGAGACCGCCCACGAGAACCGCACGATCACCTCACGCGGGGGCGGTGGTTCTCGCGAGCACGGCGCGCACGACATCATCCGTCGTGCGGCCTTCGACCTCCAGCTCGGGCGACAACACGACGCGATGACGCAGCACCGCCGGC